>Ga0307488_10004283_pt1 | contig 11899 bp, 19 predicted proteins | sample SB02metaG_FD_202248 | JGI IMG/M metagenome (GOLD analysis project Ga0307488, IMG submission 202248) | Sea-ice brine microbial communities from Beaufort Sea near Barrow, Alaska, United States - SB 0.2 | ecosystem: Environmental > Aquatic > Marine > Coastal | place: USA: Alaska | collected...
GTCTGAAGGTTTCTGAATTTTCTCAGCTAATACACGAACATCAACTGTTCTTGCTGAGTTACGTCCAGTATCTCTTATATTTTCGATTGTCATATTATTTACCTCTGTAAAATTTATGTGTTAAAAAAGATAGGGAGGCTTTTACACCTCCCCAATCTATTTAGTCAATACCGTAGAATGCACTTACAATAGCTTCATCTCTAAGTACTTTCGCACCATAGACATGTAAGCCTCTCACAATGTCACCAAACGATGTTGGGTCTCTCAATACTTCTGTTGAAAGAATTGTGTTAGCAGTTGCAGTAGAAGACATGTGACCAGCCAGACATTTACCAGCAGCATTAGATGTTGCAGCAATGTTGTTTGACTTGTACATTTGGAATCCTCTTAGTTTACCACTTGATACTAATCCATTTCTAATAGAACCTTGTCCACCATTATAGTCGACAGATAGTAATTTAGAACTAGATTGTCCTAGAACCTCATAGAAGTCAGGACTTGCAACAAACCATCTACCTTCTTCAGGTACATTCTGTTCGTCTAATAGTCTTGCCATTCTACCCATTAGGTCTAAAGGGTCGTGCTCGTCAGAACCGAAACCAATATCTAAGTTTCCTGTTCCATCAAAAGTTCCTGATGCTAAATCAGTAGCGTTATCAGCACCTAAAATGTGATTAGGTGAAGATGCGGAACATCCTGCAAACATAGTTGCTAATACAGCAGCGTCATATGAATCTTTCAATGCATAAGCAGCTGAAGACGAAGCCATTTCTTTGAAGTTGACATGTGACATATTGCTTTCGATATCATCTACGATGAATTTAAAAGCTTTAGCACTATCAACGACTAGAGTAATCTCTTGGTCTGTTAGCATAGTTTGCGTAGTATCTGTATTTCTTGTGTAGTCTGACACAGAAATTACAGGTTCTTTAATTATCTTTACGGAATCTCCGAAAGATGATATTTCACCGGCATAGTCGGTGTTAGTAATAGCTTCAATAACCGAGGCTTTCCTAAAAAAGTTCATTACCTTTTTAGAGTAAACCGAAGGTAAAAAGAAACTATTTGTTTGTCCAGCAACTGAGTTAGCAAAGTTACTGTTCGTATCTGTTGATGCTTCAAAAAATTGAGCCATGATACTTTCTCCTATTTATAGTTAATTTAAAATTTTGCCTTGTTGCCAAGCTTCTGATATAGCAGTTTCGTGCTTATCAAATTCTTGTGGCGACATTGCGTCAATTTCCTTTATTGACCAAACCTTCTCCTGATTAGGTTCTACACTAGTTGTTTTAGTGGAGACCATATCTGCAGCAGATTGTCTAGTCGGTTTTTTAGAAGATGACTTAGTTTTCGTAGGTTCTATACCAAAGTCCTTTTTAAATAGGTCTAAAGCACGAGAAGCTAAATCGGCATTATCATTGTTGTCATATACCCAAGCTTGGATAGATGAGTGCTGTTCCTTTGCCCATTCATGAAAATCATCACTGTTTCTGATATCACCAAAATCAGGATGTTTTTCCATTAACCTTTTTTCTGCAGCGTCTTTTACTAAACCGGTCTCACGTTCTTGGAGTTTACTAAGGCGTTCTTCTAGAACTTTTGCTTTAGACTCAGATTGCATGTGAGCAACGGTTTCCACTACTTCATAAACATCAGGATATTCAGTCTTAAATCTTTCTAATTCTTCTGGAGATTTAGGAGCTTGGTAAGCTGGTCTATTGCTAGTAGCTTCATCCATTAACTCTTGTTCTCTAGACTTAAATTGATTAAGTTTAGTATCATAATGTTTCTTTAAATCATCATATCGTTTTTTATAATCTGGTTTTTTATAAGGACTAACCTTACTAGTTTCCAGTTCTTTAGTATTGACACTTCCTTCAGCTTGCACTTCGGTTATATCATCACTATCAAAAAGCCTGTTTTTAGGCTCTTCAAAATATACGTTATTTGACGATTCAAATGGTTTATCTTCTTCATTGTGCCATTCCTTATTTGTATTATAAGGGTTTGGTACTTCTTCTTCTCTGACTGTATTAGTCATCTTCTTTTCTCCTCTGGGGGCTTAATTCACAAGGTAGCTCTATGTCGACTAGAGGGCTTGTATGTAAAGGTAGCCTTTTGGTTTAATTTGATAAAGTGCCGATTAATTACATCGGGTAGCTTTATCTACTGTTTGGATTTAATCTAGGATTAACTTTACGCATATCATCAGAAACATCAGATTCTTCATCTTTTATTTCTTCTTCATCGTAAACTCCTCCCATTGCAAACCCTTCTCTTTCTCCTGCAGCAGCTTCAGCTTCTTTCATCATAGACATTAAAACGTCTTCTCCGATTTCTTCTACAGCTTTTGCAGTAAAAACAAATTCTCCGTCCGATAGCCTTGCAGGTATCGAATCAGAAACGCCAGAACCCGGACCTTCAACAGGACCTTCGCCAGCAAATTCTTGTGCTACGTCTACTACTTTATCAAATAGCATTTGTAGTTCTTCGTCTTGTTCTAGTTTTGACATTAGCATATCTTCTTCTTCTTCTGATAGTGCTTCGCCAATTATAAAGTTTGAATATTCTTCTTCCATAGTTTTGTCAGAATCCATTGGGGGTTCTATAGACATATCAGTTCCACTAGGCATTATAGTCATAGGTGTTGACATATCTTCATCTAGTAAAGAACCACCTTCCATGTAGTCCATTCTTTTTTTAGAACTTCCACCATACTGCTTACGCATTCTAGGTGTTTCTTTTTTATCTTTTTTTACAGGTCTAATAGACATAATAGCATTAAAAAGAGTACCCGGTTCTGCTGATGTTTCTTGCTCTACTCTCGTTATAATGTCTCTTACTTCAGAAGAATCCATAGGTTTAGTTTTTAATGTTGATATACCTTTAGCACTAATGCCCATACCCATAAGACCTTTCTCAGCGTCTGTAAACTTTTTTTCAGTTCCTTCTCCACCTAAATTATATTTTTTTCTATCGTCATCTAACATGTTCATTGTGTTTCCTCTTTCCTTGTTATTGCTTCTTTAACCTGTAGGTCCAGCTGCTCTAGGCGTGCCAGAGAACTCAGCTTCCCCTGCAGCCGGTACATTTCCAATTCCGATGTTGCCACCACCAGTGCCTGTAGGTCCAAGGTCTTGAGGTCCTTGAGGTGCTCCTTGAACGCCTCCCATAGGTCCTTGTTCCCCGTCAGTTGGTTGAGCCGTCTCGCCATTTGTTTGTCCAGCATTCTGCATTCCTATTATTTGTGCCATCATAGCTGCTTCTTCAGGGTCATTGAGTATTTCATCAGGGTCTAAATCTAAGCTGTAGGCTAGTTCACTAATTAGTTTAGAAATTTTAACAAACGGAGCAACAGCAGGATTTTGAGCAGTCTGTAAGAACATTGTCAATCTTTGACTACGTACTTCTTTTTGCATCAAGCTGTTTGTTCCATTAGCTTTAACTTCTAAATCACCTTTAACATCCAACTCATCTTCTAAGAACTGCATGTTCCATTGGAAATATGCTTCCCCTAATGGTTTTAATAAAAAGTCATCAAGGTTTTTAATAACTGTTTTAACATTTAAACTTGATGCACCTAATAACATTGACATGCCTGAAGCAGTTCTTGTCATACTTTGTACACCTGTTTGTCCGTGTGAGTAACTAGGTATTCCTGTTTGCTCATCTGCTAACTGTCTGAACTTATCAAACATCATTAGATTTTCTTGTGATGTATTAGGAAACTTTAATCCGTGAATAGCTTGTCCCGGCATTCCAGCTTGTCTTCTAAAGATTTTACCCGGATATATTTCCATTGATTGTCCACCTACTAGGGCAGACTCATCTACATCAAACACTAAAGACCCAGACATTGCTAGGTTGTCAATAGCCATTCTTGCATGACCATTCATAATTTGTTGAGAGTCATCCATGTTCTCAGCTACACCAATACCAAAGAAGTTATATGGATTTCTTTCGTAAGGAAAAGCATGATAAGGTATTCTATAAGGAGCAAATGGATTTAATACTGCTCTTAATATGTAATGTCCACATGTCCATACATTAACTTGTACTTCGTCTAAATCATCTACAGAATCTGGAAGGTCAATACCTACTTCTCTTGCGTACTCTGCATCCATCATTCCCCAGTATTCTAATATTTCAAAACTAGTACCTACTTCATCACTTCTAGAATCGTCTTTTAACTGGCTTTCAAAGTCTTTTTCTATGTAGTTAGCACCCATTTGAATAGTATTACGAATAGCATCTTCATCAAAATAAGGCATATTTCGTAGTTGTCTTAATTGACTTCTATTCATTTTATGTCTATGGATAACAAACTCACATTCTTCCATAGTAGTTGCATTAGGGTCAGGATAAAAATCCCAACAACTAACAAACTCTATTCTAGGAACTCTGACTTCTAAAGGATTATAATTTCTAATTCCTTCTTCGTCTGTGTCCCACTTATGTAATTTTTTATTAAAGTTAAATGGTCCTTTTACAATCCCTGTTCCTAACAAAGCAGATTCTAAAAGAGCATTTCTTAATTCTGAATTACCATTAGACTCTTCTATTTGGTCATGGATTAATTTTTCCATTCTTCTTGCAGCTTTTTGTGCTGGACTTATTTCTAAAACTTGTGGGTCGGGACTTGCTCCGTCTACCAATATACCAGCTTTTTCTGCTTGGTCTTCTAAACTATCTTCAAATATTCCATTATAAAAAGTAGCTCCAGGTTTTAAAGTTTTGCCATCTCCTGCATATCCAACATCATACGGATTAATTTCTTCGTCTATTCTATTGCCTATGTTGTCTTCTTCTTCAGCCATAGACGATTCTAAACCGGGAGTAGGATTAGTAGTATCTAAGTGAGCAAAGTTTGTTTCGCCTTCAGGTATTTTAGTTTCAGAAATTCCTATTGGAAATTTACCTGTACCAAAAATAACATCTACTAACTGACCAAACGCTGCTAGTACTTTAGTCTTAGTAACTTTTACAAATATTCTAGACTTTTCTGACTCTCTAAACTTAACGCCTTTAGCATAAAGACCCCTATAGTTTTCATAAGCCTTTAACCATCTTCTCTCATCTGTTTTTCTAGCTTCTTCTGCTACATAAAACCTATCATTGATAACGCCTATAAAGTTTCTTTGTTGGTCTTCTTCTAGGGTTAACTGTACTCCAGCTTCACCTTCTACTTCTTCATAAAGGTTATTAGCGTTTAAGAATGTGTTTTCGTTGTCTGCCATATTTAGTATCCAAAACCTGTATCAGCAGGTTTATATAAATCACTTTTTATTCTCATCATCCTTTCATGAGGATGGTCCATTCTAGGTCTACTCATTATCATATAACGCAACGCATCATATGCATGGTCAGCTGCATGAGTATCAACATCTTCAGGATTTGTTTTAGAAAGAGGCAAAGCCTGTATTTCTTTTATTAAGTTCACACATGTATTAAACATTTGCAACCTAGGTCTTCCTGTACTGTTGTTCTTTCTCAAGTGCTCATGTATCTGAGTCTTACCTGCTAACCTATTCTTATCAGCTCTTCTTAGTTTATGTCCTTTATTAACTAAGATTTCACCAATCGTAGGACCTGTATACCCTGTCCTTGACCACGCTGCTGTATCTAATACACCAGTTATGGATTTTAATTCATTCTCTTCCATCTCTGTAATGGTGTCTCCGAGTGCTTCTCCTGTCAGACCTTTTTTGTATAATTCTCTATATATAATAATGGTCTTATCTTCAGGGTCGACAGCAGCCCAAAGACAGCAACTTTCTGCAGCATAACCATAGTCTACTGCTTTAATTCTTTCCCACCAACTCGGTAACTCAAAAGGTGGTATAACATGAACAGCAGGTTCAAATTCTGCAAACGCTGCTCCTTCTGAAATATCCCAGTTACCTTCCAACAACTGTTTACGTTGTATAGCTGGTAAGGATTGTAACATCCTTTCATATTCACCATCTAAGGCAAGGTGAGGATTATCCTGTAACAATGCCGGTATAAACTTTCTTGAGAGTCCATCATTACCTTCAAAACTTGTATTCTGTTCTGCAGGTTCTACGTACCTCTTTTTAACCCAATGAGCACCTACTCCTCCGGGGTTAGCTGTACATCTTAGATAAGTCTTTATAGCTGGGTTAGTAGTTCTTAGTCTTGATGCTAAGTAGTTCCAACCAAACTCTGTAGGTAAATGAGTTATCTCATCAAAACCTATCCAACTGTACGCTTGTCCCTGATAACGATAAACATCTGCGTCTCGTTCCAAGAATCCAAATTCTATTTTAGCTCCACTGGGGAACTGCCATAACTTTTCTACTTCTTTAAACCTTGCACCTTTAAAGGCTATTGGATAAAGCTCTCGAGACTTATCTATAAGTTCTCTTAGTTCTGGCATAGACCTTCTAAGTATCAAAGCTCTATGCTCTGTTATGTGGCAGTAACGCAATGGGTCTATTAACATTGCAAAACTCTTACCACCTCCGGCTGCTCCACCGTACAATACATCTTTCTCACCGGCAGCTAGAAAATCTGTTTGAGGTCCTTCATTAGGCATAAACGCCACATGAGAACCTGTGCTATCTAAATGTTGTTGTATAGCGTCAGGTAACTGTTTAGTATCTGACTCTGTTAAAACATTAGATGTTAAAACTTTTTCTTCTTGGTCAAACTCTTTCTTGACCCTTGCTAAACTTCTTGTTAGCTTTTGAACTTTTTTATTTTTCTTAGTAAGTTTATTCTTTGCTTGCAAAGCCAACTTAAGTCCAGAAAGTTCTGAGTTCTTTGGTCTTCCCGGTTTTAACTTTGGAGTACCATCTTTCTTTAGTATATAACTCCCATCTGGATTTGTCAAGTATTTATCTAAATTATCTACCATAAACCTTGTCTACATGTTTTTTTAGTCCGGGTCTTGACATTTTTCTACCCGTTTCTGCTTCTAACCAGTCTACGCCTATGCCTAAACTAATCTCTTTGTGGAAAACAGAAGCAGCCACTTCTTTTAATATTCTTATTTCTTCTTCTATAGGTTTTAAAAAACTACTTGCTTCATCTTCTAGCTCATATCCAAAAGGTATAGTAGAAGATGTTCTTGTTATATAACCGTCTTTCATTTTACTTCCTGTATTTTCTTGTCTTTTCTTTAATTTTTTTAGGTTGGGCTACGTGTTGTTTTCCTTTAGCAGTTCCTTTTCTTTTTGCTTTTGTTGTAGCAGCGTATTCTTTGTCTGATAGTGACTCAATAGCTTTCTTCGGGAGATACCTCTCACCCGTTTTAGCAGACGGTTTACCACTTTTAGTACCCCAGTCTTGCTTGGTCCATTCTCTAAGACTTCTTTGGCTTTTCTTTAGTGATGGCATTAGTCATTGGTCCACTTGTTGAAGTAACTTTTGTTTTAGTTTCTTTCTTTGGTTTAATTGGTGTTAAAGACTTTTTAAACATCTTTCCATAACACTTCTTTATTTTATTCATATATTCTTTTATCATTACTTATAGCCACCTCCAGCAGCTTTATATTTCTTTGCTAAGAGCTGGGCTTTTCGAGCAGACCATTGACCGGCTTTACCGCCTTTAGTACCGGCTTTAACAGAATTGAAAAGCCTCTTACGCAGAGTTGGCTTGGTATAATTACCAGCACTGTTTACAGTTGATTTACTTTTCTTCTTTGTTGTTGCCATTTTTTTTACCAAAAATTATATCCCAGTTATCTCTATATTGTTTTGTATAAACACCGGGTCTAGGATTAGCTCCTTTACCACCGTGAGTGTTCTTATATATAGGTGACTTGAATGTCATAGGTTTTTCTTCACTGCCTATTTGTTTTCCCATTTTACCACTTCTCCCTGTCAGCCCAATAGGCTGCAGACATTTTACCTTTCTTAATATTCTTACCGTGTCTTGCTTTAAAAGATTTACGTTTAGCTTTCATTTTAGCAGTCTCTCCTGCTTTAGGCTTACCAGCTGTTGAAGCTCCTTGCTCACCAAAGCGTATAGTCTTTATCTTATCTCCCTCTTTAGCCACAACAACGTGAGACTTCTTAGGATGACTAGGTGTTCTCTTAGGCTTATTAAACCCTGAGACTCCTGCTCGTTTTAATCTACTATCTTTTTCTTTCGGCATTAGTGTACTATCCTCTCTTCTAATTTAACTTCATACTCTAGTTCTTGAATTTCTCCTAGAACCAACAACCCATATTGAATTGCTATTCTATTTGCTTGTGCAATGGTCTCAGCTTTAATATAAGGACCTATAGCTGTAGTGTTGTCTTCGACTAACTCAGTTATCCATAGTTTCATAATCAGCGTCCTCCGCATCTATTACAACAGGTGCTTTATCAGGCATCAAAAAGATACCTCCACTAGCCATTGTGTGACTTACATCTACTTTATCTACTCTACTAACACCTACTCTATCTAATAAAGTCTGTGCTGCAGTTAGTTTATTAGCTGCTTGCACTACAGGTTTAGTAGATGTCATTATCTCAATAAGCTTAAACGCTGCTTTAGGAGCAGAGTTAGCTAGTATCTCTTGTGTTAGTTCTAGTATCTCAGACTTTAAAGTCTTTACAACATGATGGTAATGACTGGTATAACCTGCAAGCTTTGCTGCTGTCTTAGCATCTCCTTGTGTTTCTACAAGGTGTTCTAGGAAAGCCTTCTGCTTATCGGTTAGTTCTCTCTTTACTGATGTTGTATCTATGCTTGGTAATATAGCCATGAATCTAGTATACACACCTTATTTGGATTTGTCAAGCTTCAAATAACTATTGACAAAACAGTAATAGGTTGTTATACTAAACGTAGTGCCCCTCCCGGGTCAACATAGACATATCCATGTCGAAACTACAACAAAACAACTACCATTATTAATACTAAATAACCTTGGATATTTATTAAGTTTTAATGTCGGGGCGTTAACTAGTATTAAAGTTATCTGGTTAATGGTCTATATCTGATATTATGTACGAGTATGCTATAGATATATAGGGTAGAGGGTGTGGTCTCCTGCCCCCCCTACAAGCACTATAGACGTAGAAAATAAACACTACCTTGAATGTCCCTAGAGGTTATCTCCGTGGACTTTAATAGCTAACGAGGGTTTACATAAGCATCTATGCTGTCTTGAAAGCCTTTGGGGACATTCTTGTTCTTTATAAATTAACTTGTTGAAGCTTACAAGCAGTCTCCTTTGATAGATTCTAAGACAGCCGTGTTTCTGTTAGCTCCAATCTATTTTCGTAGGGTCTTGGCAAATTTCTCTAAGCCCTCTGCACTTTGTAGAAGCTGTTTTAGTAAGCTATCTTCTGGGCGTTTATGTTAATATCAAGTTCCATAGTTATTTCCTTGTTATAATATTTATACAGGTACAAAGTAGTCTTGTAGATGATTAGAAGATTGTTGCATGCAGTAATTCCCCCAATCCTCAAACCTTGTGAATTAGATTGTAAAACATGAGGCTTGTAAAACTGTTGCCATGTAGTGTTATTGGGTGCGATAGCAGTCATAAAAGTCTCCTGAATATTGGTTAACACTACATCAAAGCTTTTAAAGTGACAAATGTTTACAGTATTTCCTCGAAGACTCTGAAATCTGTAAAACTTTTACTGCGTAAAACTCTAGCATTTGGTAACTTAAAAAGTCTTAGATGTCAGTTAAGGTTTTAACAGGAGACATTTATGATACATATCACACTTTCAAATAACACTACATGGGAATTCCCAACAGTTTTACAAGCCAAGAGCCATGTTTTAGCAATGCTAATTCAGGGTTTGAGGATTGTGAAAATTAGATGCAACAATGCTTCTAATCAAAACCATCTACAAGACTATTTTGTAGGTATAAATAAAACCATTATAACAAGGAAATAATTATGGAAAATACATTTGATATTAACAGCTTTTCAGAAGATAGATTAGCCGAGGCAGCTTCTTTTAAGCAGTGCAGAGGGCTTTCGTTGAAATTTGCTAAAGACCCTAAAACGCAGAAAATGGATTGGAGGAAACAGAAACAAATTCTTGGCTGTCTTTTCGGGCTATCAAAGGAGAAAAAACTCAGCTTCAAGCAAGCTAATTTACTCTTTAGCAAGAATGTTTTGCCAAAGGCTTTCTTCAATCAGATAGATGCTTATGTAAAAAAGAATAGCTAAATTCTTTAAAGTCCTTAGATAACCTCTAGGGACTTTTTTTTGTATATATTTTCTACTGTCTGTGCTAGTATTTTAGTGAGATGGCTTTTTATAGGGGCTTTGAGACCACACCCTAGTGAAGTTAAGTAAGATAAGTAACTAAGGAAGTTTGAGTTTTAAGTTTGGGCAGGTAATTGAGGGCGTTTTAAAAACAGGCAGGTAATTGAGGGCGTTTTTCTGTTAAAATCCTGTTAATAACCCTTGTATAAACTGTTTATAACTTGTGGATATGTATGTATAACCTGTGGATAACTTAATTAATCTATCGTTTTTAAGTTTAATATTTATATTTTTAAGTTATAAGATTATCTTAATCTTCTGAAACTTAAAGCTCTAAAGATATACTTAAGACTAAGATATGCTGGACAAATTTTTCGGCAGTCGGTAAAATGGTCGGCATCACAGCAGGGAACATTCCTTGCAAACAACGGAGATAAATATGAATAATACAAGAAACATGAAGGCTATTGAAGATAGCAAACTTGATAAAATAACCTTCAACAGTCTTGAGAAAGTAGAACGGTATATCAAAGAGTTAGGCTATATTTTTAAGGTAAGAGATTCTGTTAGAGAAGATAGGTCTGTAATTTATAGACATAAGTTTACTAAAAAGGGACATGTGTTTCTTAAATCCAGCTATGACTTTTTAAGTGCTGGTAGTATGGAAATGGGAACTGTTTGGACGGTGACTAAATTTTAAATATATCATAAGTTTTTAGAACATTATACTTAAGATTAAAATATGCTTGACATCTGCCGAGAAAAAACATATAATTTGTCGGTCAGCAACACACAGAGTCTTTAGAGGCTCTAAACATAAGGAGATAATATGGAAGAACTAGACCATTTAGAATTTTTAGATTTTATGACTGAGCAAGAATTAAAGTCTGAAACGATAGAAGCTAATAATGAATTAGCAAATGATATTAACCCAATAACTTAAAGGAGATAGATATGGATATAAATATAATGAAAGTGACGAAGATTGAAATAAAGAAAAGAAAGGACGTAAGTAATTTCTCAGTAAGAGATATAGTATTTCATAATTTAGAATATGATTATGAAACACAAAAGCATTTTCTTGCTAAGACAGAAGTAACTTGTTTTCTTGAAAGCAAGGATGTAGGCAAGTTAGTCTACGAAAAGTAATATCCGAAAAGATGTAAGGCACAAATTATTAAATTAAAAACTGCTTTCTTGAAGATAAAAACAATAAGACATCAAGTAACAGAGGTGCTACAACTAAAGCACATCAAATAATATCACTTGGTCTCTAGGGAACGACTGTTAAATCGTAAAGTAAACTGTGCAATCAGGATAAACTACTTAATTATAAATCGAGCAACAGACCCGAGATACTCTTATCGCTTAAAGGAGTTGTAAATAAACTACAGAAGCTAGGTTGGTAACTTACCTAAACCCAAAAGTTACACCTATATTAATAATAATAAAATGGAGATAATTATGAGTAAGACAACTTACACAATAAGAGGTAGTAAAACTACAACAGCAATTAAATATGCACCACATAGTGTTCAAAGACTATGGTTACATTCTACAGAACGAGGTATAAATGTTCTAAGAGTAAGGGCTATTAAAGAAAGAACTGAGAGAACCCAAGGCAATACATTCTTTGGATTTCATAAGGCTAAAGTATCGGCTTATCAACAGCTTGAGGATGCTATCTTTCCACTATACTTTAAAAGAAAAGTTAA
>Ga0307488_10004284_pt1 | contig 11898 bp, 10 predicted proteins | sample SB02metaG_FD_202248 | JGI IMG/M metagenome (GOLD analysis project Ga0307488, IMG submission 202248) | Sea-ice brine microbial communities from Beaufort Sea near Barrow, Alaska, United States - SB 0.2 | ecosystem: Environmental > Aquatic > Marine > Coastal | place: USA: Alaska | collected...
ATTGTTTCAGCAACAGAACCTACAACACAGTCAGATGCTTCAGCGTTAGTAGACGGTGATCTTTGGATTAGCACAGCAGATTTAGAAAACTATCCATTAGTATATAGATATGACGGTGTTAACTTAAAATTCACATTACTAGACACAGCAGACCAAACTACTGAAAGCGGTATATTGTTTGCAGATGCACGTTATAATACAGCAGGCGCAAATGCAGCTGAAGAAGGTACTATTGTTGATTTACTAACAAATAACTACTTAGACCCAGATGCTCCAGACCCAGCACTATACCCAAAAGGTATGTTGCTATGGAATTTACGTAGAAGCGGATTTAACGTTAAGCGTTTTGAGCGTAACTATGTAGACATTAACGGTACTAACGGCAGATTCAATAATGACGAATCAATGGCTAGTTACTATCCACACAGATGGGTAACTGAGTCAGGCAACCAAGCAGATGGCTCAGGTAGCTTTGGACGTAAGGCACAGCGTAAAGTTGTTGTACAAGCGTTACAAGCAATGGTTAATAGTAACGATGACATTAGAGATGATGAGTCTAGATTGTTTAACGTTATGGCAACACCAGCATATCCAGAACTAATTGGCGAAATGGTTAGCTTAAACTACGATCGTGGACTAAGTGCATTTATTGTAGGCGACAGCCCAATGAGATTAACACCAGATGCAACTTCATTAAATGAATGGGGCACTAACGTTAAACTAGCTGTTGAAGATAACGATGACGGTTTAGTTAGCAGAGACGAGTACATGGGTGTTTACTACCCAAGTGGCTTTACAAGTGATAACGCAGGTAACAACGTAGTTGTTCCACCAAGTCACATGGCGCTACGTACTATTGCATTAAGTGACCAAGTTAGCTTTCCATGGTTTGCTCCAGCAGGAACAAGACGTGGTGGCGTAACTAACGCAACAGCAGCAGGTTACATTAGTAGCGAAGGCGAATTTGTAAGTATTGCACTTAACGAAGGCCAACGTGATACACTTTATAGCAACGCTGTTAACCCGATTACATTCTTAAGCGGAAGCGGCTTAGTAGTATTTGGACAGAAAACAAGAGCAAGAAATGCAAGTGCATTAGATAGAATCAATGTAGCACGTTTGGTTATCTACTTACGTAGTCAACTTAACAAACTTGCAAAACCATACTTGTTTGAACCAAATGATAAAATAACCAGAGATGAAATCAAAGGTGCAGCAGAAAGTCTAATGTTAGAACTTGTTGGACAAAGAGCACTTTATGACTTCCTAGTTGTATGTGATGAATCAAACAACACACCAAGTAGAATAGATCGTAATGAACTATATCTTGACATTGCAATAGAACCAGTGAAAGCTGTGGAATTCATCTTTATTCCATTAAGACTTAAAAATACAGGAGAAATTGCAGGACTTTAATTAAGTAATTGGACCCCTGAAAAAAGGGGTCCTTACTTTGATAAATACTAGCAACAGGAGAAATACAAATGGCAATCTCGACATTATCAAAAATTACAGTTCCGTTAGCGAGCGACACAAGCGCAAGCAACCAGGGACTTTTGATGCCAAAACTACAATATCGCTTTAGAGTGACATTGGAAAATTTTGGTGTTACAAACGCAACGACAGAACTTACAAAACAAGTTATGGACGTTACACGACCAAACATAACTTTTGAGGAAATTACATTAGATGTATATAACTCAAGAAGTTACTTAGCTGGTAAGCATACATGGGAGCCGATTACATTGAATGTACGTGATGACGTCAGCAACAATGTGCAGAAGCAGGTAGGCGAACAGTTGCAGAAACAATTTGACTTCTTTGAACAGTCAAGTGCAGCTAGTGGTATTGACTACAAATTCTTAACACGTATTGAAGTGTTAGATGGTGGTAACGGAGCAAACGAAGTTGGAATATTAGAAACTTTCGAACTTTACGGTTGTTTCTTAACAAACGCTAACTACAACTCATTAAACTATGCAACAAGTGACGCAGCAACTATTGCTTTATCAATTAGATATGACAACGCTATCCAAACTCCAGTAGGACAAGGTATTGGTACGTCAGTTGGTAGAACAATTAACACGCTTGTAACAGGCGGCGGCGTATAAAATACGTTAACTAAGATTGCTATTAGAATAGAAGAAAGGAAGTCATAAGGCTTCCTTTTTTTTATATGCGTACTTAATCTTTTTGGATAAATATTAGTATGGCAAACAAGTTAAACGGATTCTTAGACAACTTCTTTAATGGAGTATTAAACCCAAAAGGTAGTATGGGTGACTTTCAACATGCTTCTAGATTGTATGTTGACAACGCATTTAGGCTTGCTCCTAAATCAAAATTTCTTTATTTTGTAAATTTTAATTTTTATAAAGACGACAAGCACGATGTATTGGCAGGGTTCCCTAAAATACAGAATAGGCATAGAGCTGAAATGAATATGCTTGTAAAGAACGTTGACTTACCTCAATATAGATCTTCTGTTGAAGTTAAAAATGCATACAATCGTAAAAAGAATGTTCAAACACGTATAGACTATACACCAGTCTCTATGACTATGCATGATGATAATCAAGGCTTAACAACAATGTTAATGGAAGCCTACTATAAGTATTATTATAGAGATTCCAATATTACTGATATAACAGCAAGTTACGATCCTCGTTCAAATTATAAAGATGAAAACGGTAGATCATATCGATTTGGTTTAGATAACGATAAAATGGTTCCGTTTTTTAGAAGTATAAAACTTTACCAATTTAGTAGACATGAATATACCGAATACACTCTTGTTAATCCTATCATAGAATCTTGGGGCCATGATACAATGGATCAAACAGATGGTAGTGGTATTGCAGAAAATAAAATGACAATTAACTATGAAGCTGTATTATATAGTAGAGGCGCTGTAGGAGAAGATAGTCCTGCAACGTTTGCAACAGACCATTATGATAAGACACCAAGTCCGTTAAGTGTAGCCGGAGGTGGCGTAGGTAACTTATTCGGAGGTGGCGGCATACTAGACGGAGCATCAAGTGTACTAGGTGATATTACTGGCGGTACCTTTGGGCTAGGCACATTATTAACAGCAGCAAATACTGTTAAAAATGCAAAGAATTTAAGTAAAGATAGTCTTAAAGCAGAAGGACTTAGTATTTTAACAGGTGCTATTGTAAATGTAGGTAAAAAAGGCGTAGGCGGATTGCCAGGTATATTGGTACCTAAAACAAACGGTACTGGCGGAAGTAATGATGGCACAACCGCAACGTCAAATAGTGCTACTAATAATTCTAGTTCTTCAGCAGCTAAAGTAGCGGCTGCACAGGCAGCAAACAATCTACCAGTAACAGTAGGAGACGGCGGATAATGGCACAAGGAAACTTACCACAAACAGGTTACACATCTAGTGACCAACCAGTAAGAGAATTATTTGATACTTACTATCAACAAAAATTAGAATTTCCAAGTAATGATGTAGATGCTGTGTTAGCATACTTTGGTAAAAGAGGCTTTGAAGACAGAGCTAGTGCTAGTATAGCAAGCACATTATTACAACAAGCAAAGATAGACAATGTACCTGTTTTCAAATTACTTGATACATTAAAAGGTTTAAATGATTCACAACTTAGTGCATTAGTTGCAGAAATTTTAAACTATACTAGAGGTAAAACTAGTAGTTTAGGCTTTCAAGTTCCTTCACAGTTTAATATCGTAGAGTCCAGAAATATAGAAGTCTTTGAGGACTAAACATGCCTAAGTTCGCACAGGGCAAATTTAATATAAAAAATCCTGACAAGTATGTTGGAAACAAAACACCAACATACAGATCAAGTTGGGAATTTGCTTTTATGAGATTCTGTGACGAACATTCAAGTGTTGCACAATGGGCAAGTGAAGCAATTAAAATTCCATACAGACATCCTTTTACAGGAAAACACACAGTATATGTACCAGACTTTTTTATAGTGTATATTGATAAAAAAGGCAAACAAAAAGTCGAACTAATAGAAGTAAAGCCAGCTAGTCAATCTTTTCATGAAAGAGTTGGTAAATCAAGACAGAATCAATCAGCTTTCGTAGTTAACCAGGCCAAGTGGTCAGCAGCAAATGCATGGTGCAAACAAAAAGGTATCTTTTTTAGAATAGTAACCGAGGATGATATTTTTCATCAAGGCAAAAGAAGATAAATAATACTAGTAGTTAATAGGGAACACTATGACTAAGAAATTAGAAGAAATGTTAGATTTACCAGAATCTAGAGAAATTATAGAAGAGGCTAGAGCTAAGCCAGCGCCTATTGTGCAACATACAGAATCGTTGCGAGATATTGCAGAGTTTGATAAAATAAGTTCTGCATTACCGGCTGTTAAAGGCTTAGGCAAAATGGCAGACGAGGAGCTTAATGATATTGCTGAACGTGCATTAACAGCATACGAAGATCTAATGGATCTAGGTATGAATGTAGAAGCACGTTATAGCGGCAGAGTTTTTGAAGTTGCTGGCGGTATGTTAAAAACAGGCCTAGATGCTAAAGTTGCTAAGTTAGATAAAAAACTAAAAATGATCGACTTACAACTTAAAAAAGAAAAAATGGACAAAGACGGAGGCATTGGTGACGGCGACATGGTCAACGGTGAAGGCTATGTTGTAACAGATCGCAACAGTCTTTTAGAGAAGTTAAAAAGCGTCCAATCAGATAAATAATATATATAGGAACTAATACAATGACGTTTGAAAAATTTTTAATAGAAGCAAAAAAGGTATATCCTTTTAAAATTGGTATAGCAGGAGTGCTTCCAGAAAATTGTGAAGACATGCTAAAGACATGTTTAGAAAAGTACGGAGTTAACAATATGACTTCGGGCAAGAAAACACCAATTCAAGAACGTCCTTTAGATTTTCCACAATTACAAAATATGGAAGTAACATATTTTGAAACAGAACTTAACTATCCAACAACATCGCAAGTACTACAAGAGTACTTAGGCCAGTGTTGCAATATTGATCAGTCTTTTATCATTGTTAGAAATCCAATGGAACCACAAGAGCAATATCAAGAAGAAACACAAGACAGTGAATATGTTGCAAAATTAACCACTGAAGAACTAGAAAGCGTTGATGGCCAAAAAGAAGTTGGAAACAACAGAGTGATGGATTTATTAAAAGAATTAGAAACAGCTCGTAAAGAGCGTGGGTTCGACACTGTCGACGGCCCAGTAGGCGAGTCAAAAGATATTGACGACAGTGAAAACACAAAAAGCGCAATAGGGAGCTAACTTATGAATATGAAAGATATGATTCAGCGTATGACTGACATCGAAGCAAACAAACAACAATTAAACGAAGCTGAGATGCCACCAATGGGAGCACCGGCTCCAATGAATGACGGTAATCCAGTAACAGTAAATATATCAATGAATGCAAGCGGCAAAGAACATGTAGCTGATTTATTAGGTATGATGAAAAATGCAGGACTTGGCGATGCAGAGCCAGTAAGCGCAAAAATGCTTTCACCGCGTTTAGACATGGAACGTTTAGCAGGTATTGTAGATGATCCAGAGATTCCAGGTAAAGACGAAGTACCAGGTGACGAAGATACAACAGATAGTAGTTGTAATGATGACATTGATACAGATGTTGAAGATGTAGATATGGACGAATGGGCAAACTCACCAGAAGGTTCAGAAGGCGATCCAGAATATAGAGATCACCACTATATGACTAAAGATTTAAGTGGCGGAATTAATCGTAAAAAGAAACAATTCAAAGCTGCACAGCCAGGCGATAATGCAATGGCAATGGAAGGTATTAAAGAGCACCTTTATAACTTACTAGCTGAAAAGAAAGCAAAGCCTGACTTTTTAGATGTTGATAAAGATGGTGACAAAAAAGAGCCAATGAAAAAAGCCCTTAAAGACAAAGGTGGAAACAAGCCTAAGAAGGGTGTTAAGCCATCCTTTAAGAAAGGCGTTAATCCTTTTGAATCTATAGAAGAAGCACAAGAAAAAATGCCGTCCAAGGCACATATTACAAAAATGTGTAAAGATGGAAAAACTACAGCAGAAATTTGCAAAATGCATCCAGACTGTGATCAAGCTAAATTAAAAGCAATGATCAAAGATTGCAACTCCGTAGAAGAAACATACGAAGGCAAAAAAGAAAACTGTCCAGAGTGCGGCAAAAAAGGTAAAGTAAAATTAATGGCTTGTGCAAGCTGCGGTTGTAAATAATAATAAAAACACTACTAGCTCTCGCAACTCAAATAGCACCCAAGGGTGCTATTTTTTTCTATAAATATTAGTATGGCACAATCACTCGACGGCGTCCTTATAAAGAAGGCGAATAGACAAGAAAAGTTTACTGAAGCGCAAATGGAAGATTTGCTAAAATGTATGGATCCTGATGACGGGTACTTGCACTTTGCAAAACACTTTGCTTTTATACAACACCCTGTAAGAGGTAAGTTGTTATTTGATCCATATGAGTATCAGTTAAGATTAATGCATAGTTACCATAACTATCGCTTTAACATTAATATGATGCCTAGACAAACAGGCAAGACTACGTGTGCTAGTATCTACCTTGCTTGGTATGCAATGTTTAGACCGGATCAAACTATTCTTGTAGCTGCGCACAAGTACACAGGCGCACAAGAGATTATGTCACGTATACGTTTTGTATACGAAACTTGTCCTGATCATATTAGAGCAGGCGTTACAAGTTATAATAAACAATCAATTGAGTTTGAAAACGGTTCACGTATTGTAGCTCAAACAACAACGGGTAACACAGGACGTGGTATGTCCATATCATTACTATACTGTGACGAGTTTGCATTTGTGCAACCTAACATCGCAGAAGAGTTTTGGACTTCAATATCACCTACACTAGCAACAGGTGGTCGTGCTATTATTACAAGCACCCCAAACAGTGACGAAGATACATTTGCTACTATTTGGAAACAAGCAGAAAATAAGTTTGATGAACACGGCAATGAACAAGAGCTAGGATCAAACGGCTTTCATAGTTTTGTTGCACAATGGCAAGAACATCCTGATCGTGACGAAGAATGGAAAGTGGCAGAAATTGGCCGCATTGGAGAAGAGAAGTTTAGACGTGAATACGGCTGTGAATTCTTAGTATTTGATGAAACACTTATTAACTCAATTAAACTTGCGGCTATGGAAGGTAAAAATCCTATATTAAATATGGGACAAACACGTTGGTATAAAAAGCCAACTAGTCAGTACACTTATGCTGTAGCATTAGATCCATCAATGGGTACTGGCGGAGATCATGCCGCTATACAAGTATTTGAATTACCTAGTTATGAACAAGTAGGCGAATGGCAACATAATACTACAGCAATACCTGGACAAATACGTGTACTAGCAGACATTTGTAGATACTTGGAACAAGAAACAAGTAATACAAATGGCATATACTGGAGTGTAGAAAATAATGGCATCGGCGAAGCAGCACTAATCGTTATAAACGATTTCGGGGAAGAGAATATACCAGGCCTATTTGTGTCTGAACCAATTCGAAAAGGACATGTGCGCAAGTTCCGTAAAGGCTTTAATACTACACACGGTACAAAGATTACAGCATGTAGTCGACTAAAAACTATGATCGAAAACGATAAGATGACTGTGCGTAGCAAACCCTTGTTGTCAGAACTAAAGGGCTTTGTTGCCACAGGATCTAGTTTCCAAGCAAAGTCAGGAATGGCAGATGACTTAGTAAGTGCAACTTTACTTGCTATTAGAATGATGACTGTACTTAAAGATTGGGATCCTAGGATCTACAATTCCTTTAATCAATCAGAAGAATATGAGGATTACGAAGCGCCAATGCCAATCTTCGTAAGTAGCAACTATTGATAAATACATTATGCAGAATATAGAAATTATAGCGGACGAATTATTTTCAAAAATTAGGGGTAGATTTCCTGGTGTTACTATTGGTGATGCTGAAGGTAATGTAACAAGCGAACCAAAGCAAGCAAGGTTTTTTGAATTCCCTTTTAGAGAAGCAAAAGCTGACGTAGGTAAAGTTAGTATCTCACTATCAGAAGAAGATGGTGTAGTAGTAATGCACAATAAAGACGTTGCAGAAAATAATGTTAGTAAAAGTACGTGGTACGATTTCTTAAAAGAATTAAGGCAGTTTAGTAAAAAGCGTTTATTAAACTTTACAACTAGAGACATAACAAAGTCTAACTTAGAGAAAAGAGACTATAAATATCTTGCACAGCGATCCGGAGATAGCAACATGACAGAATCAAAATTATACGGCACATCTAGAATAAGTTATCAAGATGTTGGAGAAGCCAGACTAATTATCAAACACAATGAAAGCATTGACCAAACTTCACCCACAGGGCGTAATAGAAGCATTGGTAAAATATATGTAGAATCACCACAAGGTGAACGTTTTATGTATCCGTTCAAACACCTAAGTGGTGCAAGAGCAATGGCAAGACACGTTGCTGAAGGCGGTAATGCATATGACGAGTTTGGCAAGCATATTACAAGTTTAAGTGAAGAATTAGCAAAACTTAGAAAGTTCAAAAATTACATGGGTCGCTCTAGTGTAATGGCAGAAAGTTTAAGTGAGTATATGGATGTTGTTAAGGATCGTGTTACATCAGTTAAGAAAACAATTGAGTCATTACAAAAGCCAAAGTTTTATGCAGAAGCATTTGAAACATTTTCTCCTGTTGTAATGGAGGATGTTCCAGCAGACGTTGCTGAAAATTGGATTGATCAATTAACTATTAGACAGTTTAATGAAGAACTATCAGATGTGTTTCCATACATATACAAATTAGTAAGTGAAGCAAGTAAAGCAGAAGATATTAATCCAGACGATTTAAACGAATTCCTTCCAGCTGTTGCTGGAATAGCAGGTAGAGCTGTTGCTGGCGCTGTAGCAAATAAAGCTGTTGATAAACTTACCGCAAATAAAAAGAATAAAAAAAGTAAAATTAAAGACAAACGGTTAAGCAAAGAAGAAATGGAAATTGAATCAGCGTTTGAAGAAATGATGGGTCAGTTTGCTGAAGTAAATACCAACGAAGCACAAGACGGCCAAGTGGGAACTATGGCATTATTTGTTAGTGATCAAGATGGTGGCGAACACGAAGTAGAAGTTCAAGTTAAAATTGTAAATGGTAAGCCAGAGATTGATCCTAATACATTACCTGGACCAGAAGATATGCTTTATTGGGACGATGCTGATATTGAGCAACAAGCAATGGATGCAATGCGCGATGGCGATATTGAATTTGATGAAAGTTTTGATCCACAGTCAGAGCCAAGTCAGGCAGACTTAGCTATGGAAGAGTTTATGGATACCTATGAAAAAGGTGGCGAAAAAGCATTAGCAGCTGCTTTACGGATTAGCGAAGAAGAACTTGATCAAGATATTAACGAATGGTGTGCAGAACACGGCAAACATGCAGACGATGATAGAGACGAAGCAATTGAAGGCGTTGTTCAAGAACTAGTTGACGATACAAATTTTGATGAAGGTTTAACTGATGACACTAATGAAGGCATTGATAAAGATGCTCTTCAGGCTTGGTATAGCAAATACGAAGGCAAGCGTTCATATGATGCTTATGATTTAGCAAATGGCTATTTCAAATATTATTTAGACTCAGGTATTCCTACTGACGCAATGGAAAAAGGCGAATGTGCGGCATTGATAAAGAAGTTTGGTGAAGACGAATTTATGGATGATCCATTTGGCGCTATGTATAAAGCACCAGAACTTGCTCCTATTTCAAATGCATTGCATTCCGAGTTTGCTAAAGTTGTAGGCAAACAAGCCCCGGATGAAGAAGACGTAGAAAAAGCAGCTGACATGATTGATAATACTGACGAAGGCAATGCGTTTGCACAAAAAGTACGTCAGGCTAAAGCAAATGGCAAGAAAAAAGGTGACAAAGTAGACGGACCAGACGGTGACGAGATTACACTTGAAAAGGACGAAAAGACCCCATTAGGCGAGTTCATACTAAGTTACTTTGATAGAGATAACGGATCATTTCCAAAGGGCGAAACAGCCGTACTAACTATGATCGAAAAGGACTATGGTGAAGAGTATATTACTCCAGCTAAACAGTTCATTGAAAGAATTAACCAAACATTTGACGAACACCAAATGCGTGTACAACCACAGCAAATGGAAAATCCAGAGTTTGAAAGAATACGTGAGTTAGCTGGTTTAAGATAATTAGCTAACCGCTTATAAGTTTTTATGTATTTTCTTTAAAAAAACACTTGACTTTATTTGTAAACCAGTATATAATATAGACTGTGCTACAAATTAATAGGCACAAAAACGTAGCAATGTAGCTACAAAGCATAACATAGGCACTTATAGGAGGCATTCAACTATGGCATCATTAGCAGAAATCCGAGCAAAGCTCAAAGAACAAGAAACCCGCTCATCGGGCGGTGGACAAAATCAAGGTCCAAACCCAATTTACCCATTTTGGAATATGAAAGAAGGCGAGAGTTCAACTCTACGTTTCCTTCCAGACGGTAACGCAGATAACACTTTTTTCTGGGCAGAACGTTTGATGATCAAACTTCCGTTCGCAGGTGTTAAAGGCGAAACTGATAGTCGTCCAGTACAAGTACAAATTCCTTGTATGGAAATGTATGGTGAAACATGTACTATCTTAAATGAAGTACGTGGTTGGTTTAAAGATTCAAGTCTAGAAGACATGGGTCGTAAGTATTGGAAAAAGCGTTCATACGTATTCCAAGGCTTTGTAACTGACAATCCAATTGCAGACGATCAGTCACCTGAGAACCCAATACGTAGGTTCATTATCGGTCCACAAATCTTCCAGATCATTAAGCAGGCGCTTATGGATCCAGACATGGAAGAGTTGCCAACTGATTACACAGCAGGTGTAGACTTCCGTTTAAACAAAACATCTAAAGGTGGGTACGCAGACTATTCAACTTCATCTTGGGCACGTAGAGAGCGTCCATTAGATGACAGTCAAATGAATGCTGTTAACACACACAGCCTGTTTAACTTGTCAGACTTTTTACCTAAAAAGCCAGACGAAACAGCGCAAAAAGTGATGCATGAAATGTTTGAAGCATCAGTAGATGGTGAAGCATATGACGCAGAACGTTGGAGTCAATACTTCCGTCCTGCAGGTATGCAAGCACGTACAGGTGATCCACAAGTGGCTGCAAGTGCAAATGCAACAGCAACTTCGCGTTCGGAAGCACCAGCGGTAACTCCGGCTCCTGTAGCAGAAGCAGCACCGTTTGAAGCAGATGTCAAAGTAGCAGAAGCAGCTATTGCGGCACCGGCAGCACCTGCAGCACCTGCACCTAGTGAAGGCAATGCAAGTGACATTCTAGCAATGATTAGAAGTCGTCAATCACAATAAAATAGCAATTGAAAAGGGTTGCTATGTAATGTAGCAACTCTTTTTATATTATAGCTTAATAGGAGAAAACATGGCTAAATCATTTGATGTAAGTAAGTTCCGCAAGGACTTAACTAAAAGTATCTCAGGCATGAGTACTGGATTTAACGATCCTACTGATTGGATCAGTACAGGATCATATGCACTAAACTATCTTATCTCAGGAGACTTTCACAAAGGTGTTCCGCTAGGTAAGGTTACTGTGTTTGCAGGTGAATCAGGAGCAGGAAAGAGTTACTTCTGCGCTGGAAACATTGTAAAAGACGCACAGGATCAAGGTATATTTGTAGTCTTAATTGACTCGGAGAACGCACTTGATGAGAGCTGGCTACAGGCTCTAGACGTTGACACTAGCGCAGAGAAACTTCTCAAGCTAAACATGTCAATGATTGATGATGTAGCAAAAACTATCTCAACATTTATTACAGAGT
>Ga0307488_10004286_pt1 | contig 11895 bp, 7 predicted proteins | sample SB02metaG_FD_202248 | JGI IMG/M metagenome (GOLD analysis project Ga0307488, IMG submission 202248) | Sea-ice brine microbial communities from Beaufort Sea near Barrow, Alaska, United States - SB 0.2 | ecosystem: Environmental > Aquatic > Marine > Coastal | place: USA: Alaska | collected 2017-05-06
GGTTAGCGGTGAGTTTAAACGTCTCGCCATCATTTCTAAGCTGCCTGTGCGGCAGTGAACTTATCTTATCCTTTATGCTCATCCTTTTGGGATTTCTAAGCTGCCTGTGCGGCAGTGAACTTCACTGTTTAAACGTGTCGATAGTCGTAATATTTCTAAGCTGCCTGTGCGGCAGTGAACATTCAGAGTTTATTGTGAATAGCTGGCTCATTTTTCTAAGCTGCCTGTGCGGCAGTGAACGCATTCAATGATGCGGGTTATGATATGACTAATTTCTAAGCTGCCTGTGCGGCAGTGAACATTATTGTTCTGAAAGTGGCTGGACTCTATCATTTCTAAGCTGCCTGTGCGGCAGTGAACACCCTGTATCTTCCAAGTTTGCTTTTGGGAAATTTCTAAGCTGCCTGTGCGGCAGTGAACTCAGTGGCTTTGAGTATGTCTATGAGCTGTTTTTTCTAAGCTGCCTGTGCGGCAGTGAACAAGACGACGAGTTAGATTACCCAGATTTAGTATTTCTAAGCTGCCTGTGCGGCAGTGAACTAAAAGCCCAAGACCTTGGTTGGTGCCTCTTTTTTCTAAGCTGCCTGTGCGGCAGTGAACTCGTGGTCTTCAGTCTGAAAACCCTGCTCCTCTTTCTAAGCTGCCTGTGCGGCAGTGAACGTGAAACAGGTGATGGACTCAGTACGCTATCATTTCTAAGCTGCCTGTGCGGCAGTGAACATACCTGTAATGGTCAAGGCGGTTAGTTCTGTTTTCTAAGCTGCCTGTGCGGCAGTGAACATTATCTCGCGCTAGCTGGTAGGTCTGGGAGCTTTCTAAGCTGCCTGTGCGGCAGTGAACTTGTTCGCGTGAAATATCTCCGAACCATTCAATTTCTAAGCTGCCTGTGCGGCAGTGAACATGCCTTGCCGTCTACTCTCATAGCAGGTTTTTTTCTAAGCTGCCTGTGCGGCAGTGAACGTTTTGCGCCAGTGCGTGACATGTATTTACTTTTTCTAAGCTGCCTGTGCGGCAGTGAACACTTAGTAGCCATGCTATTTTATCTGTGATGCTTTCTAAGCTGCCTGTGCGGCAGTGAACTCGTTGATTCTGGACTATTTGAAAACTCAAGTTTTCTAAGCTGCCTGTGCGGCAGTGAACGGTTAAGACTTAACGCAGGGGAAACCACTATATTTCTAAGCTGCCTGTGCGGCAGTGAACTGTGTCTGATGGGTTGTTGCATGGACTGTAAGTTTCTAAGCTGCCTGTGCGGCAGTGAACAAGCTTATAGACAGCCAAGTATTTCCAAGTATTTTCTAAGCTGCCTGTGCGGCAGTGAACCTTGTCAGACTGCTTTGCTCTGTTTTTTGGCTTTTCTAAGCTGCCTGTGCGGCAGTGAACAAAGCAATGTCCTGCATCGTATTTAATATCTTTTTCTAAGCTGCCTGTGCGGCAGTGAACCTAATCCTGCTGACTCATCTGATCCGCGTGTTTTTCTAAGCTGCCTGTGCGGCAGTGAACCATCTAACGCCAAAGCAAGCCCTGACATAGTATTTCTAAGCTGCCTGTGCGGCAGTGAACTTCTCAATTATTGCCCTAGCCTTTCTTATTGTTTTCTAAGCTGCCTGTGCGGCAGTGAACAAAATGGACAATATACAATAACAACTGTAAATTTTCTAAGCTGCCTGTGCGGCAGTGAACCAAGGGAACAAGGAAGAAGGACAAGCCTCAGTTTTCTAAGCTGCCTGTGCGGCAGTGAACGCTGGGGTTTGTTCTGTTCTTTTCCATAATAGTTTCTAAGCTGCCTGTGCGGCAGTGAACGAGAGCAGAATGAAATTAGTATGTGACCTAGATTTCTAAGCTGCCTGTGCGGCAGTGAACACAGGCACAAACCCCCATGTACATTTTTTAATTTTCTAAGCTGCCTGTGCGGCAGTGAACTCATTAGTAACATGACATATACTATGTCGATTTTTCTAAGCTGCCTGTGCGGCAGTGAACATAAACTTGCTATATACGTCTATTGGGGATTATTTCTAAGCTGCCTGTGCGGCAGTGAACAATAGAATAACGTCAAATAAATAAGTTACAACAAGTAGATAGGGAAAAATTGGTGTTTTTACCTATGTTTTTTAGACTTATTATAACTTATTGATTTTATTGCTTATTGTTAAAGAGCGATTTTTATTGGTTAAGTGCGTAATTAGAAGGCATGGATAAAAATAACTCGCCGTATATGGCGAGTTATTTTTAAAGCATCGATTAACAGCTAGTGTTCTGCCACTAAAACCAAGGTACTGTGGCAGTTTTAGAAAGGCCATAACAATCAAACTTACCGTTAACAGCTTCATCAAAAAGGGTTTGTTCGATGAAGAGTAAAAACTGACAGGACACGCCCTGCCCTGATTGCTTTTTAGACTCTTGACTTTCAACGTTGATAAAGGGCAATTTACACGCTTTCGATTTGTCCTCTTCAATTAAATAAGCCAACACTTCTTCGTAAGGTTTAGCTAAATGTGCGGCGCGGCGTTGTGCTTTTTTCTCGATAGATTTCACATTTTTACGATTAAACCGAGCATATTTCTTGATATCAGTTGGCACTGTTTTAATTGATGAAATATGGCAGTAATCATTTAACCTATTTAGCCAGCGGTGAATATCCAATTTCTGCAAAATATCTTCACTGGCCGCCAACAAACGCAGTTTGTTACCTAATGGAAAGGTTTGATCCCGGTAACCTACAACAGAGAGGGCAACGTCTGATTCGTTGTCACCTACTTTGTTATCCACCAGCGCAATGTGTACTTGCTGAAAAACCTTTTGCCAGAGGAAACCGAGGTTAGCTTCGGTATCTGGTAGTAAGGTTATGTCGAGATAATATTTCATCGAAACTTACTCCCCAAAAACGCCACCGCGGATCAGCATCGCCATAATATAATGTTGCTGATCTACAGCTGGCTCTTTATCTTTAATCATCCAACCATCTAGTAAGTTATAAAAATCAGTTTTTTCTTTAGGTTGTCTATAAGCAGCGCCACGGTTAGTTACTGACCCATAAGGTTCAACTGCAATAGGACCTACTTCTTCAACTGCTGGGTGCCAAGTATCTATGGTGCGTAAGGCATTACCAATTTTTTGTGAATGCATGGCGGCTTGACCATCGAGGTGATACAAAAACTTGCTTTTATCACCTTTACCACCACCCATGACTAACTCTTGAGAAGGATAAACAGCTTGCCCTTCACCTAACTGTGAATAAGCCACAACTTTGATAAAGGCATGTTTTTCGGTCAATCCAGATTGAATGTAATTGGCTAATTCAGTTACCTTCGTATTATCGCTAAAGTCGCGTAAATCAAAATCATAACTATCAAATTCAACAGATTTATTTGCAAAGGTGACTTTCACCTTGACCTGTTCTGCCCCTACTCTGTTTCGCCATAGAAAACGACCATTAGCGATATTTTGCGCGTAACGTTGCGCCAATTCAGTGAACCCTTGAGTTTGCTGGTATTGCTGGATCCTCTCTGCCAACGCACTTTGATAAGCGGGATCATTACAAGTTGAAGGCACATGCAGATTACTTAACACTCGCAGGGTGAATTCTAATTTCAGAGTATTAGTATTATGTGGCAAAGCCGCCATATCCACTGTTTGTAAATTAGCTTTAGAAACTTCTGCATCAAGTTTTGCAGGGTCGTTAGCTGTTGCCGCTTTTAGTCTATTTGAGATCGTGCCTCTTACGGCTTTTTCTCCAACTAAAATAGGTTGCCATGTGTCTGCGTCAAAATTGCCAGCAAACATCAGTGCATCTGATGGGATCAATTTTGCTTCAAAAGCCAATACGGAAGGGGTTTTCAATTTAATATCTGCCATGTTAATTCTCCATTTTTCTAGTATTTAGTTAAAAGTCATTTCTTCTTGCTCATCTGCAAAATCAGGGGCAATCTCATCTTCGATAAAAGGGGTCGATTTCGCTACGTACCATGGATGTTGATATTCATAACGCCATATCGCATCAGCAATGGTGTCAATACGATGAACACTCATCCATTCACCTATGCCATAAGCTGCTTCAGCAAATACCACGGGAACACTCACATCTCGAACATTCGCTACTTCTCCTGCTGGGTAAATAGGTGAAATTGCACAAAAACCTGTGCCGATTGGCACTAAGTATCCTGAATTTGGTTTCGGCACATATTTCCATTCGGCTTTGATGCGATTAGGTTCTGACTCATCTTTTTCACTTTGCTCGGTCTCAAGCTTTTTTGCTTGATACTTAAGCGCAGCAAAATCACACCATGCATCAAATAAGCAAGCTTTACTGTCATGTAGCTTTAATGCCGCATGGTGTTGAACAAGGTAGTCACTTCGGTCTCTTAGTAAATAACCAGGCATTAATTTACGCAGTGTTTTTGAATCTTCTGCTAAGGGTGTAATTGTAATGTCTTGCCAATCAATAATTTGGCCACCTGCAAGCCGGTGAGTAGGCAGAATATTAGTTATGCTCTCAATTAATTTTTCGGTATTAGCTTCGTCACCCGCAATAAGGCCGTCGACTTCAATTAACAGTGAGACCGTCATATTTAAACGACCCTCTTCATTGATTGGTGCAGTATTACCTTGGTGCGTTAATGGGTTACGGGTTAATGCAAAAACAAAATCTCCCCACCCTTTTGGCTGACGAGCATGCACTAAGTTTTGATGACTAACGATTGCTACACCACCTAAGGACACGCCCAATTCTCGCGGCAATTTTCTTGATAAAGCATGAGCAAATCCCAAAAAGTTAGTAATTGCCGGAAAGCCATAAGTTAAGCCGGCAATTGCATTAGCATTTTGCACATTTATTTTGTGTAGCAGTAAATACTGACTCATTATGATTCTCCTAATTTTGGTGTTGCTCGTTCAAAGCGTTGCAATTGTTTTAAGCAAAGCTTCTCAAACCACGCATGTTCAGTATCACTAAGTTTGTAGTACTCATCATTTTTCAGTTGCCGCTTTAACCAAGATGCAAAATCCGCTGCCACCACTGGTAACCAATCACCTTTTTCCCGTTCCCGTTGAAAAGATTCATCTGGGTTACGCACATCCAACCAAAGGGCATGCTCTACTTTTAACTTTCTGGCTTGATCAAGCGACCAACCTCTTGGCATAAGTTGTATGCTGGCTGCATAGTTCATCAACTCATCAATAATGGGTAAAATAAATTGCTGGTCGCGCTTATAACGCAGCTTAAAGTTACGTTCATCTTGTCTTAGGTTAGCGAGAAAGGTTTTAAACTCTCGCAATAAAAGTCCTACTCGAAAGGAAAACTGTCGATTAAATAAAGTAGAGAAATGCACCGGAGGTTTTGTTTGTGATTGCCATTTAGGTGGTGCGGCATTTAACAAAAAGCTTTGACCAAATCGCCCGACGTTTAACTGAGAAATATTTTGTGTATTTGCCCCACCTATTTTTTGCACTGCAATTTTAGGGAATGCAATATCGAATTCTTCATGGAAGCTTCCTTCTTTCCGAGAACCCCTAATTTCCTTTGACTTCTCGTTACGTGTAGCAACAACCTTTTCGTATAATTTTTGAGATAAACTTGATGAAAACAATGGACATAAAAGATGATATATATCGTCACTTTTTACAGGAAAATAAAGTTGCTTACTCAAAGTATGTGAGCTTTTATTTTTACTTTCTAAAGCCATTTTGAAATTCTCAAACCAAGAATTTAAAAGCTGAATGTCATCTGTAAAGTATTCCAATGACTTGATATGGCCGTCTTTCAACTGATTAATTAAACTGTCACTTTTAACTTCAATGCGCAGGAGTGTAGCTACATATAAAGCAGCGGCATCAACATCTGTATCAATAGCCAGATCTCTTATTCTTGCTGTGACCAAATAGGCAGAATCTGTTTCATCAAGGTTTTTGACTAACACGCTGCTCGCTTTCTTTATCCCACTGTGGGTATATTTAGGAACATGGGTTGCAAAACTCACTCGCTTTGCTTTTTCCGACGCATCAGTTAACCAAACATCTGGCTTAAAGGTAGCCTCAATAGGTCCAGCCGCCTCAGCATAAGCCACTTTCGCTGCAGCTATTGAAATTTCATCATTGCTCGCTTCCAGCACCTTATTAAGCACTTTTTGCAAGGGCTCTAACTTAACTTGTTTACGCTGCTCAATATAATTGGCAATTGCATCACTGAGAGTTTCTTCCATATCCTTTCCTATTTTTGTTTAATTTCATACACGCCTAACTGCTGATGCCAAAACCAACTAATATCTTGGTTTTCTCTAGGCTCCCGTAAACTAATTGCACCAAAATCAAGACTGACTTTTTCACTGGTGGTATTCATTTTTTCAGAGTAAAGCTGGTAGATTTGCTCAACACTTTTATCCAACCACCAGTGATTGCGTTCTGCCAACCTGAATTCATCTTTTTTAAAACGGGTATCCTGAGCAATTAGCTTCACTGGGTATCTCGTTTCATCATATTGACTCCACACTAACTCTTCATCTTCATCAAACCGTAAAATGAAACTTTCTTGTGGTTGAGATTGCCGAAACTGTGTTTGTTTTATGAATTCGGCATTCCAATTCATTGGGGTTTGCCACCACAATGACGCCTCTTTAAAGCTGCGATAATAGGGAGGGGAATCTTGACTTACTTTGTCTAGATTTATTCTTAATGAACGATGCTCTTGAATAGCTAATGAAGTTGCAGGGTTTGCGACAAATCCACCGTTCTTGCTAAGTTGCCCTTGAATATTTTGGTAAAAATCCTGTTTAAGCATTTTTGGCTCAACAATTCTGGGAATAGCTGAGATAGCATCAAGCTCACCGCTAAGTAATTGGGTTAGGTCATGGCTACTCAAGGGGAGTTCTGATGTCTCAAATCCAGGATGACAATAGGCAGTTTTTTGGTTATTCAAAGCGCGTATATTTTGGTTAAGTACCAATAAATTAGCAGTAGACGGTTGTTTCTGTCTGTGTCGTTGAATACGTCCCGCCAGTTGAATAAGCGAGCGCAATGAACTGGGCTCGGCAATTGCCCAGTCGTAATCGTGATCTCGACCGACTTCGACCACAGACGTACCCAACACAATAAAAACTTGATTTTGACAATTGGAATTTTTGAGCGCAGCTTGTATTTCAGGTTGTTGCCATAGTGCATTTTCATCATAGCGGGTTAATGTGCTGTCTAAGCGAGACTCTTTGTAAGAGCGTAATGCCAGCGGAAATTGCGAATGATAAATACAAAAGTGGAATTGGTAATCCTCATTCGGCGATAAAGTCATAATGACTTTTGCAACAGCTATCATGGGATTGATATTCGCCATTCTAACCACACCTACAGAGACCTTTTTTCCACTGGGATGAGTTTGATGATGCTGATCATGCAAAATATGAATATGTTGATGAATGCTACTTGCTACCGATTCGGCAGCAATATTTTGTGTTTCACCAAATGCCGCAGGAGTAGAGGGGGCGACTAACGGTACGGGAATGACTTGCCCTTTACGGAGTACTTTTGCTGATTTTTCGAGGCGCTTTACTCGCTCGGTAGCAAAGCGACGATGCTCTTCAACAAAAACTGTTTTGTCACTTATTTCACTTCCTAAGCTCTTATGTTCATCAAACCAAGCGCAAACTACTTTGTTGTGTTGTTCACCTGCATAATTTGCACTGTTGAACGCTCGTCGCCCTGCCACATAAGCTTCGTATAAGCTCACCACTAAAGATGGTGGCAAAGTCGCTGACGATAACAATACTCTTGCGCCCAACATTCCCGCCCAGTTAACCAAGCGACATAAAGCGGGTAAGTCTTCTAAATTAAAATCATCTGGTTCATCTAAGATTAAATCAGCAGTGAGTAAACGCAGCATTGGGGCGATTTGTTTGCCACCGCGCTGACTTTCGGTTGCTGGCATTAAATGATCAATGGTACTTACCAAAATTGGAGCGCTGATCATTTGTTGCAACTTCGGATTACTGGATAGCCAGCGTTTTAAACGACCATCGTAAATTTGACCTTCATAACTGATAAAAAGTTGTTCGCACTCATCGTTTGCCGACTCACTGCCTAAATCAGGCTTAGCCGATTGTGCAGCGTCCTTTTCTAATTGATGAAGCGCTTTAACGGCTTGAGAGCCAATTAAAACAGCCAGTTCATCATCGCCTAGTTTTAATAAATCTCGATAAGCGTCACCAGTTTGCAGGGTTAAAGTTCTCAAACCTAGCGCAACAGAAAAACGGCAACCTTCTCGCTCATCAGCAAGACCATACATGATCCGAGCGTTTGCCAGTGTTTTGCCGCACCCAGTGGAGGCCATATTCACACCGAAAAAACCTTGTTTTTCACTGGCTTTAGCGAATTCTTTAGCTTTACTAAAGGCTTTGTTTTGCCAATGATACTTGTCGATCACTGCATTCTTAGTAAAGACACGATGCTGCGCGATAGTGGGAAGAGTGTATTTTAGTGCAGGTAAATTTTGCACAAATTGCAGAGCACTTTGTGACACACCAATATTATGCTCGTCTAACTTTTGCTTCATGAAAATGGTATTTGTTTGATCTTGCTTAAATGCACCACGCTCTGTATTAGCAAAAGCAAGGTATTGCTCATCTCGCCATTTTTTCGTGGACTCTTCAACCGATAATGACGAGTAATAATGATCAGCCAGCATCAGTGATAAACGCGACATATGACTGACAAAAGGTTGATCTAACCAATTTTCCCCAAACAAATTAGGATAAGACAATGCTCGGATTGCCAACTTTGCTGCTTTGGCTTGCCATTTCTTACTAACAAAAGGCGTACCTTGAGAGAACCGCCAATTTTGTTCAATCAATGCTGGTGCGAATTTTTCCAATTCAACTGCATTTTTTGAATTCCAATGGCAATTAAACACCGACTCTAACCAGAGGTCAGCATCTTTAATGTCCACTTTTTCTTTATGTGGCAAAGGTAAACGGTGATGCGAAACAACCAACCACGCAATTAACTTAGCGAATGGTGGCAGTGCCTTAAAAGGATTTTTATGGCCCTTATCATCTCTAATAATTCGTTTTAAGACTTGCTTTTCAACTGATAAACCAACCCCTTCGTCTGTTAACGAGGTCATTTTTTTTAACCATTCGTGATCAGTCAACCCTGAGGAAAAAGCTTCAAATAAGCGCAGCGATACCCATTCATGGCGATAAGGTTCACCTTTTGACTCAGTTAATCCTTTAAGTTTATTTTGAAATAAATCGTTAGCTTTTCCGAAGTCATGAAATAACCCCGCAATTCCTGAAGCGAGTGCAACAACTTCATTTAACTGCCATCCGTTGTCCCATTCTCTATGGTTTAGATCGAGTTGTGTTCGATTAACTGGCACCACGCCCAATTCATTAAACTTATGTCTATTTCCCACCACCCATAAAAACTGACTGCGTGCACGGCTGCGTATCCAGTGGCAACTCACAGCCGTGCTTTTGCTGGCGGTTTGGCGTAGCATTTTTTTGACTGTAAGCAGTCCGTCTTCGGTGATAAGGGTTTGCCAAGTGTTGTCGCCAATGCGATCGGCAAAGGCATCGAGTACTCGGCGGGTTTTCTTTAAAGCATTTTTTTCACATTGAGAAACAAAGGTGACCATCATAAACTGCTAGCCTCACTTTCAACCTTGCCCTGTAGCGCTACTTTTTTGACCTGTTCGAACATAAAATCGAGGGATTTGTGGTCGGTAAATTTTTGTAGCACTTGCTGGCGAAACTCTTGTTCGGTGGCATTTTCTTTGGCGCAGATAAACGCCCAAGGCAGGACGATGGCGTCTTTGATTAAATCGGCTATATCAAAAACCAGTGCCCCGCGGCGGGTTTTACCGTGCATCACGGCAAAACCGTGAGGTATTCCCAATACCCACAATGTACAAGCCGCTAAGCCGTAGGCTAGATAGTTGCCGTGGTTGAGAAAATCGTTGGCTTTGTCGGTGCTTTGATGCTGTCTACTAAAATCAGACATCCCCGTATTATTGGCAGCAAATTTGTATAGCACTTTGGTGAGTTGCGCTTCTGTTAACAGTAAGTCAGATGATTTTGTTGCCTCAGTGGTACGTGTATCAAAACGCTTAAGTGCATTTTCTACACTAGTATCGTTGACGTTAAACCCTTCTGTCTTTAAGTCGCGGTCATGGCTCCACACTTTGCTTAGATATTCAATTCTTACTACCTGAAATTGCTTGGCTGCTTGTAGGCGTTTTGCATCATCGAACCAAAATGACATCCAACCCTGGATATATTCCGTTGGCCGGTATTCACTTTGCGGTGTCATCCACTCGATATCATTGCCCATATAGAGGGGTGTGCCACCGCCACCAGCAAATCCAAGTAATACTCCCGCTTGGGCGAGCATTCTTACTGCGGCTTGAGTGATAGAGGTGCCATTACCCAATAGCAACACTGTGGTATTGGCGATAGGGATATTAAAATACTGATTGTCCCCTGTCTTTTGAGAAGAAAGGGCTTCAGTGAGATACAACACTCGCCCATCTTTTTGCATAACCCGGCAGTATTCCAGGTAATACAAATTCGCCCGTTTGGAATGCAAAATGGTTTTAAGATCTGATGGTGATAAATCTTTCACTTTTTTCTGGTACTCCTTGATCCATTATGCAAATTATATTCAGACTTTGGGTTTGTGTTATTTTCATCTATCCTGACTTAGCACTGAATTGACACAATCCCTGAAATAAAACCAGTAAACTTAGTGGTGAGGTTTTGGCCTCGTCTTGCCATCAGGCATTAAATAACCACGGTTTTATGTCGTTAAGGTTAAGCAGTGTTAACTGCTGGGCTTCTGGGATGGCATCATGAAATTTGATATTGACCTGCATATCCTGCAGCAGATATTGCGCCAGCGCTGCCCGAGTTTTGGTCACCAGTTTGCCGTCTTGCATTTGATAGTCTTGCTCAATCACCTTTTGTTGCGCGGTTGTGAGTCTGCTGTCAGGGCAAAAAATCATCTCAATGGTGCTGTTCCAACCTATGTCCTGAGCGGCGTTATGTGTGGCGTTATCTAATATTTCAGGCTGCCCACGAAAACGGCTGAGTACAAAGTCTCTAAATTGTTGATGTTTTTCGTCAAAGGCACGTAAGTGCCAGCGTAAACCTGTTTTTACAAAGGTATGTGGCTGAATAATGCGGCCTTCACCGCTGGTGATTGGCCAGTGATACATAGTCAACCTCTAAGCGCTTTTGATGTTTTATGGCACTGATTAAACCGCGCATAACCAAGGGCAGCACTTGGCGCACCGGCAGACTCAACAATGCATTGGTGAAACGCGTTTCGTGCTTGGACACAGAGGCCTCACCGCTGTTGTTTAACCAGTCTAAATATTCATTTACATCAGTACTGATACAGTGTGATGTGAAATATTCACTGGGTTTAAAGCCCTTGAGGTGATTGTCATAAATAAGGTTGTCGGGATAGTCCGCCTGATAGGATGTGAGATACTTTTGTGCCTGAGTACGACTAATGGAGAAATGCTGCATAAGCTGAGTCGTGTTAACTAACCCGGCCCAATAGCCGAGTAACTCAATAATCCTGTACCGTATGTGTGTATTATCCTTTTCCACTACTACTCTCGTTTCTTAGTCATATACATTACACTCAAACATGCGCTTACCGCAGAAACTGAGTTGTATCACCTACTCCAGCAACGGATAATTCGCCTCGCCCCATCATTTAATTGGCTGCGATTTACGTTGCTATTCCAAGTAGCGCCGCCGTATATAATTTGATTGCGCAGGGTGTATAGCCTGATCAGTACCCATTCGATGATTTTATCTGTGTGTAGTTTTGTTAGTGCCGTGTTGGCTTGATGCTTGGCCTTGTGGCCTTTTTCTTGCCAGTTGGCAGCACCAAAAGCTACCCACA
>Ga0307488_10004289_pt1 | contig 11894 bp, 6 predicted proteins | sample SB02metaG_FD_202248 | JGI IMG/M metagenome (GOLD analysis project Ga0307488, IMG submission 202248) | Sea-ice brine microbial communities from Beaufort Sea near Barrow, Alaska, United States - SB 0.2 | ecosystem: Environmental > Aquatic > Marine > Coastal | place: USA: Alaska | collected 2017-05-06
ACCCAATGTATAAGGGATTCCCTTTTCTGCGTACCACGTTTTGTTATTTAAAAAAAAATTTACACGCTTGCGCACTAACTCGATTTCGGGTCCAAATAGGTTAGTAAAATTTCTATTAGTATGAAACTCCTTCATTGTGAACGTAAAATTGGGCGGTAACTTTGAATAATCACGTTGCCCACCTTGCGCGATAACTGGAGCATCGACTGGCACTATTCCAAAGTAATATATCTTGTTACCTATCTTATTTTTCATTTCAATTTCGTATTCGTCTGTTATTTTAATCAAATATCTGCGCAATTCGGGAAGCGTCTTAACGCGCGAAAACACTTCGATTATTTGAACGATTTGACCTGACGTACCTATGTCATCACGCGACAATGGGTCACGTAAAACGGCATAAATTGACGGAACCATTTCTATTTCCGTACATTGATCTAGAATGAAATTATGTGATTTGTGAACGATATGCTTTGTGTTTTTATTGTTTGTTAACTGATGCAATATCGCATTTCCTAGCAAATCTTCGACGTTTCTCACATCTATCGTAAGGGTTACAGATGCCGTTTTCGGCTCAATTTTATTTTCTTCTGAATTATTTGGTAGACCCGACATTTATTTAATGATTATAATTAACATTCTAATGGATTTAAGTTGTTAATTATCCAATGGTTTAAATATATAACACATTACATAAGTATACGTTAGAATGCCAATTGGAACAAATGAATATTTGATTATATTATAATATATACACGTTTATATATACTAATGATTTTTAAAGGACTAACAGTGGCGATAGACGCAAAAGAAGATGTACTTCGAACAATAGAAAGCGACATTGCTTTTTACAAACAAGAATATGAGAAGGGTAAACAAGAATATGAGAAGGGTAAACAAGAATATGAGAAGGGTAAACAAGAATATGAGAAGGGTAAACAAGAAGATGAGATGGGTAAACGGGAATATGAGATGGGTAAACAAAAATATGAGATGGGTAAACAAAAATATGAGATGGGTGATCCAGAAGATGAGACGGATGCCATTATGAACACTCTCGCATCTGCGAATGATGAAATGAATGCTAATATAATATCTTTATGTAGTGGTGATACACACAAGAACACAAAAATATCATTTATAACAAGCGAAGCACTTGCAACTAATCACCCTACAGCTTACAACACATTTAAAACGTCTGTGTTTGGCGCCATTGTAAATTCTGAAAATGTAAATTCTGAAAATGTAAATTCTGAAAATGTAAATTCTGAAAATGTAAATTCTGAAAATGTAAATTCTGAAAATGTAAATTCTGAAAATGTAAATTCTGAAAATGTAAATTCTAAAAATGTAAAAACATGGATGAAAATATACCGATGTAATACAGCATTTAGAAGTATACTCGAATCTGAATTTACATTTGAAGTTTATTATCAAAATAAAGCCCGTGGATTAAATACTGACTGTAGTTTCAATTCTCCTAATATCATCGACTACGGACACTTTGATAATGATGATTATTATTATTGCTATATACACATGGATTTCATAAATGAATTACCATTGAATGCAAATTATACAGCTTGTGCATCATTGGGCAAATTAATCAATGAAGTTGACTCCTGTATGAAAAGTCGGGGGGTATTCCACAATGACCTGCTACCCCGCAATGCATTTAAATCCGAAAGTTCGAACAAACCAATCATAATTGATTTCGGTCTTGCATTATCGAGCAAACGTGGCGACGCTGGCGAATGGTCGTGTCCGAAATCTGAATCTGTACCTGCAGAATCTGAATCTGTACATGCAGAATCTGAATCTGTACCTGCAGTTTATAGTGGTGCATCAAGAAAAAACGCGAAACACGTGAGCAGAAAAACTAACAAACGTAGCAAGAAAATGCATAAGCAGAAAAAAACAAAACGTAGCAAAAAAACACGTAAGCAGAAAAAAACAAAACGTAACAGAAAAACACGTAAGCATTAATTGAATTATTTGTTGATTTGGATTCTTTCTTGAGATTTTGAAAAGTGGATTGAGAGCATAATGCTTTGAAATTGGTTTTTATTTTTTATTGTTGTTAGCATAATAAAAAATAGTTTGTACGGGGGAAGTTTAGAGATTTTGCGTTCGATATGCGATTATTTTAACGGACAATAATCTAGAATGCCCATCGATATCATAGATTATTCAAATACTGTATTTTACAAAATTTATTGTAATGACACAACTGTTAGTGACATTTATGTAGGTCATACTACCAATTTCGTGCAAAGGAAATACTCCCATAAGAAAACATGCATTAAAGAAAATTATCCGAATCATCATTTGAAAGTATACAAATGTATTCGGGAACACGGGGGGTGGGATAATTGGAAAATGGATATTATTGGGTTTCGCGATTGTTATGACCATTACGAAGCACGAAAAATAGAGCAAAAATACTTCGAAACATTGCATGCAACTCTAAATAGCATTGAACCTCTACCAAAACCAAAACCAAGACCTACTGCAGTGCCTAAAGAAAAACTGGAAAAACCTGTTTTGCATTGCGATCTTTGTAAAACTACATGTCTAACTAATAAGGCCTTAATTGCTCACAAAGAAACAAACAAACACAAACGCAATGTTGACGATAATGCGTCCAACAAAACGGAACGAACGACAAGTCAAAAAAATCCCTCTACTTTTATATGCCAAACTTGTAACTATAATTGTAATAGTAATAAAGACTATAATAAACATTTATTGACTGCTAAACACGTTAGACTGTCAACGACGATTGAAAAAATCCCCGAAGTCCCCATGAGACACTTATGCGAGTGTGGTAAGATTTATTTGCATAACTCGTCGTTGTATAAGCACAAAAAGAAGTGTAATTCGGTTTCCAATTCTGCATCTATTCTCGAGAACCCAGTAGAAACGTCGGCTATGATGGAAATACTTTCACAAAACAAAGAACTGATGAATTTATTGGTTCTCCAAAATCGAGAACATAGAGAAGAAACTAGTAAATTGCAAAATACAATACACGAAATGATACAAAAAAATGGGCAATAACAATATGACGACCAATACTAATCAATTCAATATGCAAGTCTGTTAAATGAAGACTGTAATGACGCTATCCAATTCTCCGAGTGAGGCTACAATCCACAATGCAATATAAACTATAAGAAATTGGAAAACCTGATTTGGATTCTTTCTTGAGATTTTGAAAAGTAGACATTTATAATTGTCCAATTCTCAATATTATAGAAATGCTTTTCAGAGACTTTTTTGAAAAACGGGTTGTTATCATTATGCTTTAAAACTTGTTTTTTACCATTTTATTTGTATGCATAATTTTTTTGCGTAATATTTAGGAGGATTTTTTTCTGTTGCTAAATAAATCAACGGATGTCAACACTAACTCCCGATAAATCCCCAAAAGTATTTAATTGTGAAAAATGTAGATATAAATGTAGTAATAAAAAAGATTTTAAAAAACACTTAATCACTGCAAAACATATTTTTCAACACAATCAACCAGAAAATCCCACAAAATCTCTTAAAATGGAACCGTTCAACTGTGTGTGTGGAAAGAAATATAAAGAGCGTTCTGGATTATGGCGTCATAAAAAGAAGTGTAATCAAATAAATTCATTAACAGTAACTGATGACAGATGTAGAGAACCTTCCGACAATTCTACGATACTGGGGTTAATTTCACAAAACAAAGAATTGATGGAAATGTTACAAGAACAGAACAAGATAATCAAAGAATTGGTGCCAAAAATAGGCAATAACAATAGCATTAATACAACTAATAACAACAATACTCAATTCAATTTACAAGTTTTTTTAAATGAGGATTGTAAAGATGCTCTCAACTTTTCCGAGTTTATAGAAACCATTAAAGTTTCTTTTTCAGATTTAGAGAACCAAGCAGAAAACGGATATGTCAAAGGCATTTCCAAACTCTTTATTGAGAGTTTACAAAGTTTGGGAATAAACAAAAGACCAATTCATTGTACTGATAAAAAAAGGAAAACACTATATATCAAGGAAAATGATACATGGGACAAAGAAGGTTCTCAAGATACTATTAAAAAAGGAATCCAACAGATAAGCGGTAGAACATTCGAGGAATTCGTAAAAAGCAAGGAGGACAATGCGGAAGAATACAAGGACGCTGACTCAGAATTTTCCGAGAAATGTTTATTGATTCAGAGAAATTTGGTACCGACGTATCCTCGCGAGACGACAATCAATAAGGTAATAGAGAACATAACCCAGAACACAGGTATAATACACGAATCTTAAAAAAAAATCTAAATAATTGAATTGCGTTATAATTATTTAGATTATGTTTTGACAAGGACATTATTGCGTCCCTGTTTTTCCAATTTCCCGAGTTCAATCATAGTCTCGCCAGTTTTCTTGGATTGTTTATACGATTCGAAGTCGTATACAACATTTTTGGTTTGGTCGTATGCGTAGTCCTTGCCTTGAATAATAATCTTCACCAATCGAATGGTTTGTTTTTTAACATTAATATCATCCTTCTGAAATTTATCAACATCCAATGATGGATGTGAACCAAATTGATTAGAATTGATTTTCCCATATCCATAGCATATTAAATTATCGGATGCGTTTTTCTTATATATGGCACAGTCAATAGAACTTTCTTTAACCGCTTTAAGTAATTGTTGATTGATATCGTTCTTAATGCGTGAAATTTCATATAGAGATTCATCGGTAGTAATGGGTGTTTTTTTATCAAGTTTGCTAACATCGCGAATAATAAGTTCTTTATTATTATTATCATTGCTCTGTTTATCACTCAACGTGCTAATATATAAAAAAACCTGCACGGTTCTCAAATCCACATGTAAATCATGATGACTGCAAATTCTTCTCGCCCGACCGACAACTTGGTCTAAACGAACCATATTCCAATATGGTTCAACAATATGCACATAGCGTGTGTTTTTCAGATTAATCCCCTCTGCCCCCGAAGATGTAATCATAATAATTTTCACAATTTCCCCCATAAAATTATTGGTATTAATTTTAACTAATTCGTCGCGAAGACCATTAGGAATGAACTCCCATTGACTATTATAAACATTACGCAAAATTTCTTTTTCTTCGGAGGTTTCAGTGCCAGTATATAACATAAATTTAGGTTTATCATTAATGGGCATATCAAGGGTCCATTCCCCTCCCGATTTTTTTTTAATTTTGAATTGTGCGAACCCATTGGCTTCCAAAACCAATTTCATAAGACCAATGCCTTCAATCGTGCGAAATTGACTATACAATAAATGCAAGCCTTCGTGAGATTCGTTAGTGAGATTATTGAGTACATTTAAAAATTTCGGGCTAAATTGTTCCAATGCTTGCGGAACCAGATATTCACTTGGTTTATCAGATAAATATTTCAAAGCGACCTGTATGCGTTGAGCATAATCGATATTCTCAGTAGGTTCGGGGTCCTCTGGATTAGAATAAATGTCTGCCTCAAGTATTACTTCCTTAGCATTTCCATCAACATCCAATTCACTGATGCTCTCGTTGTCTGGCATAGGTCTGCCAGGTGGGTCAGGAAAAGCAAAATTACACGCGGCGCGCGAAAATATCCTATAAGAAGACGCGATTTCATATAGGTCACCATCAGGTTTCTTTTTCTTACTCTGGTTGCGTTTGTTTTTTTCTTGGTCTGCTTCAGTTTTTCTAATTTTTTCGTATATACTAAATTGGTGTTCGCTCATTTCACTCATAACTAAATGGTAATTTTCCCCTTCCTCATTTAATACAAATTCCGGCAAAAGTGATTCTTGTGCGCTTCTAAAATACGAAGAAAGACCCAATATACGTCTCTTAAATAGACTACTATCCTTTAATGTTGCTGCATCGACATCAATAAACATATCAATAAACTCGTCTTTTACATCAGGTAGAGCTTTATTTAATTCCAATTTGATCCCATTTAATTGTGGTTCAATGTCATTAGTTTTTAAAATTTGGGTAATGATTCTGATAAAAGTATCGTCATTAATATTGCCAGTATCATCCAATTTAACTCCATTATATCGATCAAATTGTTCATCTGCTCCACCCGTAATGCGCATCTGAAGTTTCTTAGTGGCATTAAAAGACCCCCCTCCTCGTTCTTTTTGTGTATCAGCCTTTCGTGTATATGTCCGCTTATCCACATTTATAAAACCGTATGGGTTCCTGGTTATAGTAAGGACATTCCCGCTATATTCAACAAAATCGTGTGTATTAAAATTCGACTCTTTAAACATAGTTAGAATGCTGTCGCGAGTAACTTTTTTCGCAGTATTAACAACAACAGGAATTTTCCAAGTTTTAATATATCCCCTTAATATGTTATAAAGAATTCCAATTTCATTCGGATAATTAATAATAGGAGTTCCAGTCAACAATACAATCTTTGCATTTTCTGCTCGCATTAATAAGTCGTATAGAACATAAGAAATAGTTCCAGGTTTATCTATTTTATTCACAATACGACTGACGAAATTATGCGCTTCGTCAATAATAATAACCTTATTATGGAACGGGTTAGAAGTTTGATTGTGCGTTAATTCGTTAATTTTATTCATGTTCAAACCATTATAGTTGATATCATTATATTTGTGTCGAATCATTTCGTTGAGTTGAACGTCCAATGTAGCCTGTTCATTTGCAGTTAACTCCTTATAATTGCTTGGTTTTTTAACATTAACCATCCAAGCACCATTGTATTTCTCAATGAATTCTTTCGATATTCCCATAGAACTCGACAAAGCTTCTTTATAATCATCCTTTCCGACAGTCGAAATAAATTCCCAAAACTGGTTTTTACGGAAAAGTTCATCACCGCATTTTTTAAGCTCACTAAAAAAATTCATTTTAAGTGATGCGGGGGTCATCAAAATAATCTTTTTGTCAGATTTCATTCCTTCTGCAATTGCTATAGAACTACAAGTTTTACCAGAACCAAGACCGTGATATAATAATAATCCACGGTAAGGTGTATATAAATTTAAATAATCGCGGACTATTTTTTGATGTGTAAGGAGACCAAAATCAACAACAGTAGAATCGCATGACATAACAGAAGTATTATCTAATATTTCTTGCTTATAAGGTTGAAATAGTTTGTTTAATTTATCAATTGAAATTTTACGATTATTCATATAATATGTTGATGACTTCTGAAGAATTTTATCTTTTTGACTAGGCAATCTATTATTTGTACCAGTATCACCTATCTTAAAATCATTCAACATCGCAGTTGATACTGTTTTTGGTTTAATTTTCTTGACCTTTATTGTTATTTTTGCACCAGGTAATGGTAGAATGTCCTCGTCATTTTTTTCATCCAATGTACCGACACGTTGTTCACCCAATATAGTAATCTTCTTCATCTTTTTCTTTGGTTTTATAACACCCATTGGAGTCTCTTGTATAACTTCACCAATGTGGTCCAATTCAACCACTGTATTCGTGTATGGTATATTAGCAAGGCGGCTTAAGATCAACGAACGGTCTATATTATTATTTTGTCTCTTGTCTATGATTTGAAACAAAACTGGTTTATCAATTTCTTCTTTATCGTCATTATCGAATTTAGCGCTATCTTTATCTTCATTGACATTGTCATCTTCATTGTCATCTTTATCCTCATTGACATTTGCATCTTCATTGACATTTGCATCTTCATTGACATTTGCTTCTTTATCGTCATTTACTTCTTTATCATCAGTTTCGAACACAATAATACCATTATTTTCAGTTTGATGTGTTGGTGTTGGTTTCTTCATTAATTTTTCTAAATAGGCATTGTTCATAGTATTATACTATATTGTTATAAAAAATATGTGTTTATATTTTCATTTACTTTATATGATACAACATAAAATAACAATTTAAACACGGTTTGTGTAATATTTATAGTTTATAATATTTTTATGACATCTGTGATATATTATATGTTATGATATAATATATAATGCAGGCCAATCCACCATTCACCGATTGGGAGAATATGAACTTCGAGATTACTACCACAAATACCCAATCCAATATAATTGCTGACCGTGCAACGAGTAACAACTATACGTTAGATAACTTTCAATTATTTTTATCTGGACTGGATAAATTGCACGACTTTGGTGAGCATTTTACAGAAATTTACAATTTAATTTATGAACATTATTTTCTATACGGGAACATAGTGAAAACCAATAATTATACCGGTAAAAAAATTATACGCCAAATTGGAAAAGTAGGTGGAGAATTAGTGCAATCAGATTTAAACCTCAAGATAAGTTCTTTGCATAAACTCATAGATTTTAACTCATACAAAGCGGGCACACCTCCAATTTATGGTGCACCGAATATAACAATAGAAACTACATTCCAAAATTCTAAACAAATGAGTTTTAATTCCAAAGCACCTTTTGCAATTGCACCGATTAATATAAGTAAATTGAGCGATACAGAATTTCTAAATAATTATATGTCACAAATTCCACCAGAGAAAGATGTAATACTTTACCTGAGAGGAACAAAAACAGATTTTAAATCCGACAAAATCTCGGGTGCAATTCAAAAAATATTGGATTGTTCAACATCGGCAGATTTGGTGTACGTATCGAAAGACGCATTCCCGTTCGCAAACGAGATTATAGATAAGATATTTAATCGAACGCCAAATGGTGAATTTACGAGTTATACATCAGAAATTATGGATCCAGCTACACAAAACAAAAAGTTAATTGCAGGTGGTAATTCTACAGTCAAAACGTTGTTTTGTGCTCTACCTAATGAACGACGTTTATATTTACAGTTAACAACGACTGCACCAACCAGTCTAACGTTATCATTTGGTTTAAAAGAGAACGGTGTTAACATAATTAGTGGACAGAAAAATCTAAACCTAAGTGCAATAACAAAACCCCCGTCAATTCAAGATGTAGTTACTTATTTATTTGAGGAAGCATCAACATACACATCGAACCCAAGTGAAAAAACAAACGCATTGAACAAAAGTTATGGAAGTAAATTAATGAGTGCGTTTAAAAAAAATAACAAAAACCAGACAGAGTTGACAAAAAACTTAAGGGAAAAATACTTTGTCCCATTGTTCGAAGCGATTCCCATTGGTGCAAAAGCAACATTGGCTGACAAACAATTAATATGCATTGCTACAAAAACAATAGGAGATCAAAGTTATTTATGGGATGCGCTGATAAACGAAGGCCTTCCAGGTAATAGTCGACGCTCGTTTGTAGCGACAATTGATTCCTTTTTATTTGAACAAATAATACATGGAAAAAACGCCAACGCAGTTTTTGCTAGTAAATCAAACGGAGGGACAATAAAGAATATAACATTGGGGTCTATTTACCAAATGGCTATCTATTTAAAACCAGTGAACCCGGATGATGTAGAGAAAGAAATAGCAGAAAGGGATGAAAAAATGAATGCTATCAGGGATGAAATTAATACAGAAAATAATAATCATACAAAGAACGCGGAAGCGGCTAAAAAATTAATTGGTGCATTTCGTACAAGTCGAGGAGCAATTGTCGATCATTTAAAGGCAATTTTTTCGAATTTCAAGCCAGAAGAAAAGAAACGCATACCGAGTTATTATACAATAGAAAAACAGTATTCTGTGACAACAATAAATACCGAAACAATAAATACCGAAACAATAAATGAGAATGTAAAGTCGTTTGACATTGGCAATTATTATTACGCTGCTTGTTATTTATTACAATTTATGATACAATGTGAGTTGTCATTAACAGAGACAATATCATATGAACACAAGGGAAATCTGGCAGACGTTGTCGACATGACAGAACTTAAAAATGAAGTTAATGTAATAAAAAGCGCGAACGGCAAATACATCGACGCGCTCGATTATTATGAAAACACTCTGTCTCTGTTGGGGAGTGAAGTAGCAGTTTATAGTTATTTAAAAGGAAATAAAGCATCGAGTGAGTCAAGTGCTCCTGATTTTGAATCAGTTCGCAATAGTCTGCAACAAAATAAAAGTCGTTTGGAAGGATTGTTACCAAGTGGAACCTCTAAATTTCCATCTACCATCGGATTTTCCAACGGGTTTTTCTTGATTAGTAACGTAATCGTTAATTTTTTCGCAGGTTATGGTGGGACTGTGAGTGGTGGGACTGTGAGTGGTGGGACTAATAACGTAACAGAAGCCGATTTTATAATTACACTGGATGATATATTTGAAGGAGAGGATTGGGACACAGTGTTTGCACCGAATACAAAAAAATCAATAGATTATTATGAACTGTTATTTATATTGAAACAATTGTATTATTTGGATGATGTAGCTACTAAAACAGTGGATGATTTTTATTTAACCGTTTACGAGTTAAGTGAACGGACAGGACTGAATCTATATTTAAATCCGCCTCAACCTACACCAGCAGTTCAATCAAAGTCAAAAAAGCCAGTAGTTCAATCAAAGTCAAAAAAGCCAGTAGTTCAATCAAAGACACGTAAAAATAAAAATGTCAAACAAGTGGGAAAAATTTCACAAAGCAAGGAGCGCGCCATTATGTTAGAGAAAATGGCGCAGAACCAAAAAACCGCAAGAAAGAGAATGGTTACCAAATGGCGTGGGATGACACAGAAGGCGTTACAAACGATGTCTGAGTTACCCTAACCAAAATGGCAATGAATTCACTATAACGTACCACTACAGCAGAAACAATAAAAAATTTACAAAAACTAAAATAATACATAGTAAAACAATCTAAAATCCCTCCAAATTAGTAATAGCCATTTCACATGCGGTTTGTTCAGCCTTCTTTTTGATCTTATGTATACCATCGCCGAGGAATACAAATATCTTACCCCTTTCTGACATTTGTTGATGGATATCTTTAAATGCCGTAAATGAATGAATATCGATAGCAGAAGTAGCAATTGTGTTGTGAATTTGCTGGCCTAGACATAAATAAACCCCCATATGATAGCCGACATCAGGTTCGTGCTGGTTAATTTCTACATAGTAAGGAGTAACCTTGAATTCTTTTTGAATCTTAACCTGTAATATGTTCTTATAATTGTCGTCGTCTTGTATAAGTTTAATCCAGTCAACGTGTTTCTCGAAAATCCGCTCAATAAATATTTGAGTCATTTGAAAACCAGGTCCAGTTACGAAAACATTTTCAAACCATTTGTCCTCATCTTTCACGGACATCTTGTTGAAATCTAAAAACATCGCCCCGATAAATGCCTCAAATAAACAACCAAGTTTCTTAAGATTGTTACGCGTTTGTTTGGACTCCGCATTTTTAGAGAGAATAAACCATTTATGTATGCCCATCTCGAAAGTCATTCTACCAATGGATTCATTTTTAACAAGTGCGATTTTTTTTTCAGTCATAAACCCCTCATTTTCTTTAGGAAAACGACGATACAAATAGTATTTCGTAATACATTCTAATACCCCATCACCGATAAATTCAAGACGTTCGTTTGATTTAGAATACAATGGCACACAAGAATCAGGTTTTGGAACAATTTTGATGTTATTTTCAATATTTTCAATATCGGGTCGCCGAGTATATGAACGATGAACGAATGCGCGTCTATATAATTGGAAGTTGTGGATTGGTATATCAATGCCATATGACGACAAAATGCCTTCAACGTCTTCCTGCGTAATCTCAACATTTAGGGGGTTATGAGGGTCGAAAACGTATATATCCTCACCCTTATCGTTTTTGACAATATGTATGTCATCATCGTTATTTTGTACAGAATTATTCTTGAGCATATTAGAAAGAATCTACTAGAGTATATATGACGGAAACTTTAATACGTTTATATAATTCAATTTTACAAAT
>Ga0307488_10004290_pt1 | contig 11894 bp, 12 predicted proteins | sample SB02metaG_FD_202248 | JGI IMG/M metagenome (GOLD analysis project Ga0307488, IMG submission 202248) | Sea-ice brine microbial communities from Beaufort Sea near Barrow, Alaska, United States - SB 0.2 | ecosystem: Environmental > Aquatic > Marine > Coastal | place: USA: Alaska | collected...
AGATGGGCCCACATGTAGGACTGGTCAAGCAGTAATACTCAATGGTGGACGTAGCTCAGTTGGTAGAGCCCCGGATTGTGATTCCGGTGGTCGCGGGTTCAATCCCCGTCGTCCACCCCATTTGATACCCTCGTTTTTTGCCTCACCCTTATTAAACTTTCTTATGCACCGCGAAAAAGGTTGCTTTAGCCTCATACGTTGCCTATTTTGATGCCCTTCTTTTAATAAACGATTTAAACAGGTCTAAACATGTCTGCACTGATTCTCGATGGTAAAACCCTCGCCGCTCAAACCGAAGCCGAATTATCGCAACGGGTTGCTGTACTCAAAGCAGCCAATAATGGCCAGGCACCCATCCTGGCAACCATTTTGGTCGGCGGCGATCCTGCCTCAGCAACCTATGTAAAGATGAAGCAGAACGCCTGTAAGCGCGTCGGCATGGACTCCATTGCGGTTGAAATGGCCGACGACACGACCACTGAGCAGTTACTGGCAAAAATTGCAGAGCTCAACAACAACCCCGACTGCCACGGCATTCTGCTACAGCATCCAACGCCAAAGCAGATTGATGAGCGCGCCTGTTTCGACGCCATTGCACTGGCAAAAGATGTGGATGGCGTTACCTGCCTTGGCTTTGGTCGTATGGCGATGAACGAAGAAGCCTATGGATCAGCTACACCTCAGGGCATTATGCGTATTCTTGAAGGCTACAATATTGAGATGTCAGGCAAGCATGCCGTTGTAGTGGGACGCAGCCCTATTCTCGGCAAGCCAATGGCACTGATGCTGTTAAATGCCAATGCCACCGTGACTATCTGTCACTCGAAGACGCAAAACCTTCCAGAACTCATCAAGCAGGCTGATATTCTGGTGGGTGCAGTGGGCCGACCTGAATTTATTAAAGCCGAGTGGATCAAAGATGGTGCAGTAGTTGTTGATGCTGGCTACCACCCTGGCGGCGTCGGCGATATTGAACTGGCCCCGCTGGTTGACCGCGTTGCCGCTTACACACCTGTTCCCGGCGGTGTTGGTCCAATGACCATTAACACTTTGATTTTACAGTCGGTAGTTGCCGCCGAAAAAGCACTGGCTAACAGCCACTAAGACCGACTGCTGATTTTCTTGATCATCGCGGCAATAGAATCCCGCGCGTAGGGCTGGTTAATCGACCAAACCTGCGCCGCGGTTTCGATCTCTAACATCTCTTTGTGACTATTGGTCCCGCCTGCTGTGCGCAAGGTCTGCTTGGTGCGCAACAACAACTCTTTTGGCAAATCGCGAATATTAGCAGTAAATTCAAAAGCCTCTGCAACCAGATCCTGATCGCTGACACATTTCCACGCCAAGCCCTTCTCAACCGCCTCACGACCACTTAGTGATTGAGAAAATAGCAACATACCCGCCGCCGTATTCCAGTTAACCAACTGTCGCAACATCCAAGTATTGCCGCCACCAGGATGCAGGCCCAAACCAAAGAAACGCGGTTCAAAGCGCGCAGCTTCGGTGACAATACGCACATCACAACCCACAGCCATATTAAAACCCGCGCCAACCGCGGCGCCATTCACTGCGGCTATGGTGGGTAATTTACAGTTAGCGATGCTTAAGAAGCCGCTATAAATCGCCTCTAAGATCTCTTGATCGGGAATTAAATCACTCAACTGCCCGCCTGCACAGAACGCACGACCGCTGCCAGTGACGATCAAGGCTTTAACCTCTGGATGCTCTTCCGCCTCTTTGACATAGCGAACAATCTCCGCGCAGACTTCACGGGTCAACATATTGCGTTTGTCGGGATTATTTAAGGTCAGTAACGCCGCGTTATCGCGGATTTCAAACAGCACCAGTGACATAAGATCAGTCTCATTAGAAGCGAAAACTCAAGGATAGCACTACAATGCTTCTATGGTGTAATGCCATACCGTGTAGTCACGTATAGTCATGTATAGTCATGTAAAGCCATGCCGTATAGTCCCAAATATACAGCCAACACAACGTCCCCAAGCAATCTGGAATATTACTTTGACGCAGCAAAAAACAGCCTATAAAGGTTCTGCCGACCGCCTTGTGGCCCATCGTGGCCTGCAAGCGGCTTACCCGGAAAATACCGCGCTATCAGTGCGCAAAGCCATTGAAGCGGGCGCCCTGTTTGTCGAGATCGATATTCAGCTGAGTCTCGACAAACAGCCAATGGTCTATCACGACATCAGTTTGAAACGAGTCAGTGGTCAGGATGGCATAATCTCATCCCTGAACTGTAGCGACCTCATGGGACTCTCGGCTTATGAGCCTGAGCGCCTCGGCGAGCAGTTTACCAGCGAGACTATTTCACCCCTAGCCAAGGTGGTCGACATTATTCTCAGCTACCCACAGGTAACGCTGTTTGTTGAACTCAAAGAAGAATCCATCGCCGAGTTTGGCGCGGAGATAATGTTAGACAATGTCTGCCAGGTGCTTCAACCAATACGTGATCGGGCCGTATTAATCAGCTTTGACTACCGCATCATTGCCAGCGCCAAGACCAAGGGTTGGCCACAGGTAGGCGCGGTACTTCAGGAATGGGACCATATTGACAGCGAAGCGGTGAAAGCCATCGACGGCGACTATACATTTGTTGACCACAAGATTATTCCCCGGACAGAAAATCTCGATAGACTAGCGAGCAAACTGGTCGCCTACGAAGTGGGCTCAACAGCATTAGCCACTGAACTGGCAACCCGCGGTGTCGCGATGTTTGAAACCTTTGATATTGCTACCCTGATTGAATAGCGGAATACACAACACTATGGAAAACCCTGTTCCACAAACCTACGACCTCTGCGTGATCGGCGGCGGTATTCAGGGCGCTGGCGTGGCTCAGGCGGCTGCACTCAGCGGTCTCTCGGTGGCGCTTATAGAAAAGAGTGACTGGGGCGCGGGCACCTCATCCAAGTCCAGCAAACTAATTCACGGCGGCCTGCGTTACTTACAGACATTGCAAATTGGCCTTGTCTACGAGAGCCTGCGCGAACGCCGTATCCTACTCGAGATTGCCGAAGATATAGTCAAACCCAACTGGTTCTACCTACCTGTCTATAAAACCGATCGCTTTAAAGCCTGGCAAGTACGCCTCGGGTTAATTCTCTACCGACTATTAGCTGGACGTAACAACCTAGCTGGGTTTAAACAATTACCCCCAGAAGACTGGCATCAGCTCGAAGGATTAAATATCTCCGGCCTAGACTGCGTCTTTATGTACCAAGACGCACAGACAGATGATCAAGTCTTAACACGACGAGTAGTCGCCTCCGCTGAACAGCATGGCGCCACCCTACTTTGCCCAGCTAAGTTTTTGACCGCAGAAGAAAACGACAATGGCTACTTAGTCAGCTTCGCCATAGGGGATGAAATCAGCAGCCTAAAGTGCCGCACACTGGTCAACGCCGGCGGTCCATGGGTCAATCGCATAGCCGAAACCATCGAACCCAGACCGCCCATAATAGATGTAGATCTGATCAAGGGAACCCACCTAGAATTCACCCAACAGCTCAGCGAAAAATGCTTTTATATAGAAGCCAAACAGGATCACCGAGCGATTTTTGTACTGCCCTTTAAAGGCGGCACATTACTCGGCACCACAGAACAAGTATTTGAAGGCAACCCCGACGGCGTTGCAGCCAGTGAAGAAGAAACCCGCTACCTGCTAGAGGTAATTCACAGCCACTTCCCACACTTCAATCATCAGCCGAGCACATCATGGGCTGGCCTAAGAGTCTTGCCTGCAAGTGGGAAAAACCCCTTCAAACGCAGCCGTGAAGTCCAGTTTGCCGAAACCAGTAACTACCTAGCAATCTATGGCGGCAAGCTCACCGGCTATCGCGCCACAGCGGAACAGGCATTGAAGAAAATTTTGAAATCGATGCTGCTGGAGGCCAATCAAGCTGGCCAGTCAGAGCAAAAAGACTCCAGCAAGAAGAAAGACCTCTATAGAATCGGCGATACATCTAAGGTTAAAATTTAATCGGGGATTTGCGCAGGATAAAAAGAATCAAATAACCTGGAATCAATATAAACAATGCCAGAAAAATAGAGCCTGTAGTTGTCAGAGTGAGGCTTGGCAAAACCAGCAGAGTCACGACGCTACTCGCGGCGAATACAATTAAGCCAGAACGAGTTAACCTAAGTTGATAGTGGAATATTTTTTCACTCAAACTATATAAGCAACCGCAGCTCGCAACAATAGACCCCACAATCAGCATCATGACCCCAGGACCCAAAGCCACACCCATCGCAGCCCAAACCGCACTCGCCACAAACCAAATCAAAATCACATAAACGTAACCCATCACTGCGCACTCCAAATGATCAATTTAATAATGATAGAGGCGATGAGAAAAAGCAGAGACGAAACAGAGAGAAATTACACCCAGAACTGAGCAACAACAAAGAATACAACTATATTCACAGAATGTTTATACCGACCGCGTATACCCCAAAGTAACCATAAAAGCGCAGGCCCCCCAAAAAGAACCCCGCAGCAAAGCGACCAAGAAAGCCTGGCCCTAGCCTTGAGATCAATCAGGCCCCGCTTATAGCTTTTATGATTTGGTGGCAAAGCGAGGACCTGTTTGAGCGACAGCGAGTTCCGCAGCGCCAGCAGATAATAAAAGGTATGGGGTCGATCTCAAGGCTAGGGCCAGGCTTTCAACGCACCCAAGCCAGCAGCATCTATCCCCGCCGCCACTTAGTCCCTTCACGACTATCTTCCAACACCACGCCCATGGCCTTCAATTCTTCACGAACTCCATCAGCCCCAGCATAATCCTTATCCGCCTTAGCCTGATTGCGCTTAGCAATAAGCACCTCAATCTCCTCAGCAGAAATATCAGTGCCACCGCGAGAATGAGTAAACCACTGCTCCGGATCCTGCTGCAACAGCCCCATCAAACCCGCCACCGCCAACAACCGACCCTTAGCCTCAGATACAGAATTCCCATCAGCCCCGTTCATCTCACGAGCCAACTTATGCAACTCACTGATCGCCACAGGCGTATTCAAATCATCCAGCAGAGCAGCGTAAGCATGAGTATCAGCAATATCCACCACAGCCGATTCAGTACCAACTTGAGTGCGCAAAAACCCATAGAGGGCATCCAGCGAACGCCAAGCACTGTCGAGCAAGTCTTTGCCAAAGTGCTGCTCAGATCTGTAGTGGGCCGAAAGAATCACGTAACGCAAAACCTCTCCCGGATACTGTTCCAACAGATCATTGACCATGCGGAAATTGCCCAAGGACTTGGACATCTTCTCGCCTTCAATATTAATAAAACCATTGTGCATCCAGACATTGGCAAAGGGCTTGCCATCATGGGCACAGCAGCTTTGAGCAATCTCATTTTCATGGTGCGGGAAGATCAAATCCTGACCGCCACCGTGAATATCAATCGAATCACCCAGATGCTTTTCAATCATCGCCGAGCATTCCAGATGCCAGCCAGGACGACCACGACCCCAAGGACTGTCCCAACCGGGTTCGCCATCAGCCGAAGGCTTCCAGAGAACAAAATCACCGGCGTATTTTTTATAAGACGCCACCTCAACTCGCGCGCCCGCCAGCATATCGTCCAACGAACGACCGGAGAGCTTTCCGTAATCCGCCATGGACTGGACAGCAAACAAGACATGGCCCTCAGACTCGTAGGCGTGACTCTTGGCAACCAATCGCGAGATCATATCGATCATCTCGGGAATATGCTGCGTAGCGTAGGGCACTATAGTCGGCGGCAGATTATTCAGCGCCTGCATATCCTCAAAATAGGCTTCGGCATAACGGGTCGACAAGACGCTGATATCTTCGCCCAGCTGCGCCGCGGTCTTCATAATCTTGTCATCAATATCAGTGATATTGCGCGCGTATTGAACATTCGGGTAGAGACTCATCAACAGCCGATAGAGCGTATCAAAGACCACAGCTGGACGCGCATTGCCTATATGCACTCGGTTGTAGACCGTTGGCCCACAGACATACATAGTCACCCGCTCACTATCTATGGGCTGGAATGGCTGCTTGCTGCGGGTCATGCTGTTGTACAGGGATAAACTCATGTATCTCTCTTAATATTCTTGCTTAGTAACTTGTTAAAAGCCTTTAGCGCAGATTAAAAGCCCTTAGCGCAGGGCGATCGTACGGTTAAAGACTAATTTTTCAGGACTGCTGTGCACGACATCGACGCAATAATAGCCTTCGCGCTCAAACTGAAAATGCTGGCCAGCCGTTGCCACAGCCAGACCCAACTCAGCTTTACACTGCTTAACAATCTGCAGCGAATCGGGATTCAAGTGATCAATAAATGATCCCTCCCCCGCATCTGGTGCTGCAACGGTAAATAACTTCTCATATAAATAGAGATCACAATCAACAGAATTGCTCGCCGAAACCCAGTGAATCACACCGCGAGGACGCACGCCCTCTGGGGGATCCTGACCCACTGTGCCGGGGATATAGGAACAGACCAGCTCAACAATCTCGCCCGCCGTATCTTTGATCACCTCGTCGGCGCGAATCACATAGCCACTGCGCAAACGAACATATTCACCGGTCACCAGACGCTTAAATTTCTTCCGCGACAGGGTTGTGTCCTCATTGAAATCGTTGCGATCTATATACAGTTCTCGCGTAAAAGGTAACTCTCGAGACGGCAAATCATCGCGATTGGGATGTCCTGGTGCGATCAACATTTCCTGCTGGTCTTCAGGATAGTTGCTCAGCGTAACCTTCAACGGATTCAACACGCACATGGCACGGCTGGCATTGTTATTCAGATCTTCGCGAATAAAGTGCTCAAACTGGGCGACGTCAACAATGCCATCGGTTTTGGCCACGGCCAAACTATCGCAAAACTCGCGTACCGATGCCGCGGTGACACCGCGACGACGCAAACCCGAGATAGTTGGCATACGCGGATCATTCCAACCGTCCACATGCCCTTCATCCACCAACTGCTTTAGCTTGCGCTTGCTGGTCATGGTGTAATTTAAATTCAGGCGACCAAACTCATACTGACGTGGAATAGAAGGCAACGGCAGGCTGTGGGTAAACCACTCATACAACGGCCGGTTCGCGGCAAACTCAAGGGTACAGACCGAATGGGTCACCCCTTCGATGGCATCTTCCTGACCATGAGCAAAATCATAGGCCGGATAGATATTCCACTCATCACCGGTGCGGTGATGCGGCACCTTCTTAATGCGATAGATCACCGGATCACGCATATTGATATTGGGTGAGCTCATATCGATTTTCGCGCGCAGAGTCATAGTGCCTTCATCAATAGCGCCAATTTTCATCTGCTCAAGTAGCTCGAGACTTTCGGCTGCAGGTCGCTCGCGAAAAGGACTGTTTTTGCCGACCTCAGTGAGGGTGCCGCGATACTCACGCATCTGCTCGGCATTCAGTTCACAGATATAGGCTTTGCCATCTGTCACTAGCTGCTTAGCCCAGGTGTAGAGCTGGCCAAAATAATCCGAGGCAAAGCGCGGCTCACCATCCCAGTCAAAACCGAGCCAGCGCACATCTTCAATAATTGCCTGAACATATTCGTCGTCTTCTTTTTCCGGATTGGTGTCGTCGAAGCGCAGATTACAGCGACCGCCAAACTGTTCGGCGAGGCCGAAATTAAGGCAGATCGATTTCGCGTGACCTATATGCAGATAGCCATTGGGTTCAGGTGGAAAACGCGTTACCACCTCTTTTACCCGGCCGGCGTCGAGATCAGCACTGATGATTTGCTGGATAAAATTGCTCGGTTTTTCGATATCAGTCATTAAAAGTAGTCTGGAGAGGAAAGATGGGCGAGATTATAGCCGCAGCCATAGGCACATCAAACTAAAACGCCTACTAGATACCCGATTAGGCTCAGTTATCTTCGATTAGCTTAAAATAATTGTAAAAACCACAGCAACATAGGGTAAAACCCAAAGATCGGTTTTAATCCAACCCGTTACAACCTAAAATGCACACTTGATCGAACACACAATTTTCACAGACTTTTCACAGGAACTCTTATGATTACATTACGCACCTCTCAGGGTGATATTTCCATCGAACTCGATTTTGATAAGGCACCTAATACTGCGGCCAACTATCTGCAGTATGCCCGTGACGGTTTTTACAACGGCACTATCTTTCACCGCGTAATCCCAGGCTTTATGGTTCAGGGCGGCGGTATGGATGCAGAAATGAATGAGAAAGAGTCACGCGAGTCCATCGAAAACGAAGCTGACAATGGCCTGACTAATGAAATCGGCACTCTGGCTATGGCTCGCACCAGCGACCCACACTCCGCCTCGTCACAGTTCTTTGTCAATGTTTCCAACAATGGCTTCCTTAACCACAGTGGCAAAAACAGCCAGGGTTGGGGCTATGCGGTATTTGGTAAGGTTGTCGAAGGCATGGATGTGGTTAACGCCATTACTGAAATGGAAACGGGTAGCGCCGGTCACCACCAAGATGTGCCGGTTGAGACTATCGAAATCACCGAAACCATTATCAGCGATGCTTACTCTGATAAGTAATAGAAAGAAGGTGATAAAAAGCGAGTAAGTCTATGTCTGTACTGTTTATTTCAGATCTTCACCTTGCACCTGAACGCCCGGCAGTTACCCGGGCGTTTTTGTCTTTTTTGCGCGACCAGGCATCTGAGGCCGAGGCGCTGTATATTCTCGGCGATCTATTTGAAGCCTGGGTTGGGGACGATGACCCCACAGAATTGGCGGCCCAGGTTCAGAGCAGTCTCAGTGAGCTGAGTCAGTCAGGCGTGAAACTCTATATTCAGCATGGTAATCGCGATTTTTTAATTGGCCGTCGTTTTATTCAGCGCTGTGGCGCAGAGTTACTCGCCGATGAGCATCTGGTTCAATATCATGGACAGACCGCCCTAGTGATGCACGGCGACTCCCTGTGCACAGATGATGTGGACTACCAGCGCTTTCGTCGCAAGGCACGCAACCCAATCTATAAATGGTGCCTCTCGCACCTGCCTCTCAAGCGCCGTCAAAAGCTCGCCTCCGACTGGCGTGCCAAAAGCATGTCGGCCAATGGCAATAAAGCGTCCGCCATTATGGATGTGAATTCAGCCGCAGTGGATGCAGTGATGGCCAAACACCAGGTTCAGGTGCTAATTCACGGCCATACTCACCGCCCCGATACGCATCAGGTGAGCCTTGGACAGCGCATCGTGCTCGGCGATTGGCACGATCTCGGATGGGTGATCAGTATGAACGCCAGTGGTTTTGCCCTGCAGAGTTTTGCTATTGAGGATCCTAATCAAACGCTTACCCGTAAACAACTGTAGACCGGCAGCCGAAAGCTGATAATATGGCTGAGAAATAGCCGCAACAGAGTGGCAATACTCTTGTTACAGAGCATTATTTGTTACATAGTAATCGTTGTAACAGAGTATTATTACGTTATCTTTATTATCATTAATATCGTCAGAGGAAGTAAAAATGGACACGGACAAGTACAGCGCAAAATCAATTTCAGGTAATCGTCAGAGCGGCATTCAAAGCACTGCCCTCGACCCCGCCGTAGTCAAAGTACTGCGCAGCACCTATTTGCTGCTGGGCGTGACTCTGGCCTTCAGCGCAATCATGGCCGGCGTGGCTATGGCCATCAATGCGCCCTACTTTGGTCTCTGGACATTACTGCCCTACTTCATCTGTTTGTGGATGACCGAGAAAAACAAAAACAATTCAATGGGTATCCTCTGGGTCTTTGCTTTGACCGGTTGGATGGGTTTCACCCTTGGGCCGATACTGAATATGTATCTGGCTGTGCGTGGCGCTGAGCCGATTATGATGGCGCTGGGCTCTACTGCTCTGGTTTTCTTCGCATCGTCTGCATACGTTTTGACCACGCGTAAAAATCTTAACTTTATGACCGGTTTCTTGATGACTGGCATGTTGGTCGCCTTTATCGCCGCCATTGCCAATATCTTCCTTCAGATTCCGGCCTTGGCACTGACGATTAGCGCCGCCTTTGCATTGATTTCAACCGGTGTGATTATGTGGCAGACCAGCGCCATTATTAACGGTGGTGAGCGCAACTATATCTCTGCCACAGTGACGCTGTTTGTGATGATCTATAACCTGTTCCTGAGCTTGCTGCACCTCTTCGGTATGGGTGGCGACGACTAAAATATCTGGGATAGCTAATCGCTATCTAGGATGTTCTTAAGATAAGATGGAAGGCCCCTGTATTGGGGCCTTTTTTTATTCTTCTGATGACAGCAATCCATGAGTGATAAAAACTATTTGAGCAAGCTGGCGGATTGGTCCGGAGATCAAGCTGCCAGTATTGCCGCCGAAGATGCTATTGAGCTCAGCGCCGAGCAGCTGCAAGTGTTGCAAGCCGCGCGTCGGTTTTATGATCAATACGGCTTTTCACCTTCGATGCGGCCGCTGTGTAAAACCGTGGCCGAGCACTGTGGTCTCGAGAAAGGCCGCAGTATTTATCTGCTGCAACTGTTTCCCGGAAGTCCAGCCAAGTTAGTCGCCCGATACGCTGGATTGCCGAAGCCGAAGAACTGTATTTAATTAAACGCCCGCAATGACCTGTTAGCCGTTAACACACCAATAAGAAGCCATAGCCCAATGTCCGACCACAGTATTGACCCTAGCCTCTACCCCGCCGCACTAGACGCCAAGCTTGAGAGCTTTGAAGCCACTCTCGATGGACTCAGTTTCCCTAAAGTAGAGGTATTTGACTCCGCACCTAGTGGTTTTCGCATGCGCGCCGAATTTCGTATTTGGCATGAAGATGGCACTGCCTATTACGCCATGAATCGCGCCGGTGAAAAGCGTCCCTACGTGATCAGCGACTTTCCCATTGCCGGTGAACTGATTGGCCAGTTAATGGCCCCTCTGTTAGCCTCGATTAATGCCTCAATCATTCTCAGCCGCAAATTGTTTAGCCTGGAGTTCCTAACCACTCTCAGCGGCGAAGCGCTGATTACGCTGATCTATCACCGCCCTGTCGATGAAGAGTGGCTGCTGGCCGCCAAAGCCCTCGAGACTGAGCACGATATTATGGTTATCGGCCGCAGCCGCAAACAAAAGACCGTGCTAACTCGGGACTATGTAACCGAATGCCTCAGCGTAGATGATGTGCAATACCAGTATCAGCAGATTGAATCCGGCTTTACCCAGCCCAATGCTAAGGTCAATGAGAAGATGCTCAGCTGGGCCAGTGGCTGCTGTAGGCTGGTTAAAGAGGTTAAAAGCAGCGACTTAGTCGAGCTCTACTGTGGCAACGGCAACTTTACTGCGGTTTTGGCCCAGCACTTTAGGTCAGTGCTGGCGACGGAAATTTCGAAGATATCGGTGCGCTCGGCGCAGACTAATTTTGCCCTCAACAATGTCGACAACGTCACCGTGGTGCGCATGTCTAGCGAGGAGTTTACTCAGGCATTGAATGGCGAGCGGCCCTTTCGGCGACTCAAAGAAATTGATTTAGATAGCTATAATTTCTCGACCATTTTTGTCGATCCACCGCGAGCGGGTCTCGATGAAGGCACGCTGCAACTGGCGCAGCGCTTTGACAATATTCTCTATATATCCTGCAATCCAGAGACTCTGCGCGCCAATCTCGAGCGTTTGACGGAAACCCATGAGATCGTGAGAACGGCGATATTTGATCAGTTTCCCTGGACTCACCATCTGGAGAGCGGCGTGGCACTGAAACGTCGCGTTGCTTAAACGTAGTGGGACTCAAAGCTTAGAACTAGAGAGCTAGACAGCTAGAGCTTGGGTTTAAGCTAGGGAAATACTGACTAGTTCAACGGCACTGGTTTGAACAAAATCGCGGTAGGCGACTTCGATACCCTCGCGCTCTTTACCCAACCGCCGCTTTTCAG
>Ga0307488_10004291_pt1 | contig 11892 bp, 8 predicted proteins | sample SB02metaG_FD_202248 | JGI IMG/M metagenome (GOLD analysis project Ga0307488, IMG submission 202248) | Sea-ice brine microbial communities from Beaufort Sea near Barrow, Alaska, United States - SB 0.2 | ecosystem: Environmental > Aquatic > Marine > Coastal | place: USA: Alaska | collected 2017-05-06
GAGTACACGGCGCAATGTCTGTGGTGAGCCTTCATCGATTAATAATTTTAACGCTTTTTGTATATAGGGGTCTTTTTCTTCGTTTACCTGATCTTCCAATCCAAGCAATCCTTTTTGCCGGGTGATCGTCGACCAGCCTGCAATCTTTTTAATGGTTTTTTCGTAATCAATCACAGGAGGAAAAAAAATCCAACGAGAGAGTTTTAATGCTCTTTTTAGTGTGGTATGAGGTGTCTGTAACATAGCTGCTCCAATCGTGCCTCCAAATACAATAAGTGCAGCAGGCCCATTGATAAGTTGCTGCCATACTCCGCCTTCAAGAAAGTTACCGCCTAATAACGCAGCAAAAGCAATCATAATCCCCGAAATACTGAGTAAGTCTAACTTCATATATTTTCTCTAGGCAATAGGTGCTCTCTAAGTGAGATCAGTAGGACAATGTCTGCCGATATCTGTCTACCGATATATGAACGTTGTATTTTTAAAACCCGTACTTTTAAAAAAATATCCTCTATAAAGATAGTACAAAATACTACTTTAGCAATGATTGAGCAGTGAAGGAAAACGTGAATATGGAGGAATTGAAGAGAAAAATTGAAAAAACGCCTTAAAGATTCATTATAATTCTTTAAGGTTTTGCGTCATATCTTGTATGTTGAAGGATGCGCTCGATAAATTGGCGCGATCAACTGCCATTGGCATACCATAAACCACACAGCTATCTTCTGTTTGAGTCCATATAGTCGAGCCTTTTTCTGTTAGCAAACGTGCACCATTACATCCATCACTTCCCATCCCTGTTAATACAATACCTAATACCGATCCGCTATAATTATTTGACAAAGAAGCAAAATGAATATCCACACAAGGTTTATAATGTATTTCAGCTGTCGACTCAGTAACCTTCACTCTATTCTTGTTGTTCTTGTCAATAATCATTTGCTTACCACCGGGAGCTAATAGGGCTCGACCAGGTTGAATATAATCGCCATCTTCTGCTTCTTTAACGTCTATCTCGCACTGCTTGTTTAGCCGTTGTGAAAAGGCTAGGGTAAAATTTTGGGGCATATGTTGGATAATAAGAATGGGGAAACGGAAATTTTCGGGGAGACCTTTCAGCAGATCCGTTAATGCTGCTGGACCACCTGTTGATGCACCAATCGCAATAATTTTTACTGCTGCCGCTAAATTAGAATTTTTTTTGCGTTGAATATGACTTGCAGAAGTCGCTGTTTTAGTAGATTCCTCATAGCCATTAGAGCGATCTTTTTGCAACGGCATTACCCGTTTTTTAGACTCGCTGGATGAAGTGCCATTTGCTTTACCAGCAACACTTGAGCTAAAAGTGTTTGAGGTGACAGTATTTGAGGTGACAGTGCGTTTATTAGATGATGCTAGGCTTGGTGGATCTTTATCTACAAGCTCTGAAGTGGATGATTGCCGGTTCAGTAGTTGGCTCTGGCCTAATGCTGAAAGAGTATCATATAAGCGTTTTTTAATGGCGCTTCCTTTACCCGATATTTCGGCAAAGTTTTTTGTCATGAAATCAGCTGCGCCAGCTTCTAACGCATCGATAGTGATTCTTGCTCCCGAAAATGTCATTGAAGACAGCATAAGAATCGGTAAAGGGTGAGTCGACATAATCTCACGAACAGCAGTAACACCGTCCATCATCGGCATTTCATAATCCATAGTCACTACGTCGGGCCGTAAACTACGTACTTTTTCTATCGCTTCTAGTCCATCGTTAGCGATACCAACCACTGTGAATTGTTTGTTTTCACTTATAATTTCTTTCAGTACCCGTTGGAAAAAATGTGAATCATCGACAATAAGTACAGTTATTGGCATCGTTAATCTGCTTACAAATTGTTGGTAGCATAACGTTTTAGCATGCTGGGCACATCTAGTATTAAGGCAATGTTACCGTCGCCGGTAATCGTTGCACCTGCCATACCTGGGGTCCCGTTTAGCATTTTCCCTAAAGGTTTAATCACCACTTCTTCTTGGCCCACAAGTTGATCTACCACGAAACCAACCCGCTGTGTTCCCACTGTCACGATCACTACATGTGCTTCGCTAGGTTTCTCTTGATTGGCCGAACCATTCACCAACCAGTTTTTCAAGAAAAATAAGGGGACTGCTTGGTCACGAATAGAGACGCACTCTTGTCCGTCAACCATGTTAATTTTTTCTAAATTCATATGAAAAATTTCATTAACGCTCACTAGAGGCAAGGCAAATGCTTGTGAACCCAACATAATCATTAAGGTAGGCATAATCGCCAGTGTCAGCGGAACCTTGATTAGTATTTTGGTCCCTTTACCCATTTCTGACTCAATTTCGATCGAGCCATTAAGTTGCATGATTTTGGTTTTCACCACATCCATACCCACACCACGTCCAGAGACATCTGAAATTTCTGTCTTGGTTGAAAATCCAGGGGCAAAAATCAAATTAAATGCTTCTGTATCCGATAAACGTTGCGCCGCATCATTATCCATAAGGCCTTTGCTAACAGCAATTTCACGCAGTTTATTCGCATCCATGCCGCCACCATCATCAGTAATAGATAATAAGATATGATCACCTTCTTGCTGAGCCGCTAAAATTATTCTTCCGACTTTATCTTTACCGTTACTCATTCGAACATCTGGCATTTCAATCCCGTGATCAACCGAGTTCCTCACCAAATGGACCAGGGGATCTGCCAGTGCTTCAACTAAATTTTTGTCTAAGTCAGTATCTTCACCTACCAATTCTAAATTGATGTCCTTTTTTAGATTACGCGCTAAATCACGGACTACCCGAGGAAAACGACCAAAAACTTTTTTGATGGGTTGCATCCGTGTTTTCATTACCGATGTTTGTAAATCTGCTGTGACCAAATCTAAGTTTGACACTGCTTTACCCAGTGCTTCATCAGCAATTTTATCGCCTAAACGTACTAATCGATTGCGCACAAGTACAAGCTCACCGACCATATTCATAATGTCATCTAAGCGTTGCGTATCAACGCGCACTGTCGTTTCGGCAGCGGGTGCAGGTGGAATTGGAATATCGTTTACGGACGCTTTACTTGCTGCGGCCACAGGCTTTTGGAGTGCGGCTGCTTTAGGCGGCTCAACTTTTTCGACTTCCACTTTTTTAGCTTTAGCTTTTTTTGGCGCGGCGTCAACAGTCTTACCGCTAGATGGCTTATTAGTGCCCGGAGCTTTTACATTTGCAGCTGCGCTACTCTTAGTGGGCCCTTGACCTTTACCGTGTAACTGGTCGAGTAACGCTTCAAATTCATCATCACCGATCAGGTTGCTATCGTCTGCTTCCGGGACTTTTTTAGGCTCTTCAACAGTAGTAAAGGCTGTTGATGTAGTTTCGTTTTTCGGTGCTGCGGGGCCTTTGCCTTTACCATGTAATTGATCAAGTAGAGCTTCAAATTCATCATCTGTTATTTCATTGCTATTGTCATCGACAGTAACCGCTTTACTTTCTGCAGCCACGACTGAAGGTGCAGGCGTCTCTTCAGGTACATCGCTTACTGCATCAACTAGCTGCTCAAATTCACTATCCGTAATATCGTCCCCTGGAGATCCTGCTTGAGGTTCTTCAACAGTAGGTGCTTCAGTTATTACCTCTTTGTCAGGAACAAGATCTTCGCAAGCCACTAATCGGCCCAGCATAAGAATTAATTCTGGATCAGCGGGTTGAAGCTCTTGACGTTGCTGCGCTGCTTCAAACTGAATATTAATCGCATCAAGGGCTTGCAACACCACATCGGTTAACTCTGATGTAACTTGACGTTGGCCATTGCGTAATATGTCAAATAGATTTTCGGTAACGTGACAACATTCAACCATCGCGTCAAATTGTAAGAAACCCGCCCCACCTTTTACAGTGTGAAAGCCTCTAAAGATTGCATTGAGTAACTCCTTGTCATCAGGGCGCCGTTCTAAGTCAACTAACTGCTCTGACAGTTGCTCTAAAATTTCCCCAGCTTCAACAAGAAAGTCTTGGAGTATCTCTTCATCATCAGCAAAACTCATTGAGTTCCCCTTAAAAACCTAAGCTGGATAGTAGATCATCTACTTCGTCTTGACCATTTACAACATCTTCTCGTTCCGCTGTCTTCATCTGCGGCCCTTCGCCTTTAATATCTCTTTCGTTTTCTGCTTTTTCTTTCACTTCTTCAGGGCTTATCCCAACAACAGATTCGACTTGTCCTGCGATACGCACGAGGGAAACAAGATTATTTTCTACATCACTAATGAGACTGATCACTCGTTTCAGCACTTGCCCCGTTAAATCTTGGAAGCCCTGTTCGAGAATAATGTTTTGTAAGTTTTCATTTAATTTGGTGGTGCTGGTAGCCGTTACATCAAAAAAAACATCTAGACGTGTATAAAATTCTCTAAATTCTACCGGTGTCATTTCACGCTGACGCAAACGTAACCACTCTACTTTTAATAGTGCAGCTTCCTGCGCAAGGCCAAGTGACATCGGCGCAGCTTCTTCCACCATGTCCATGGTTTTTTCAGCCGCATTCTGGGTTAATTCAATAACATAATTTAAACGATTCGATGCATCATGAAATTTGCAGTCATTCACATTAGCACCTGATGCTTGACTGCCATTCACATTAAAATTAACAATTGCATTGTGCAACCCACGTGTTAATTTACCAATGGATTGAAAAATATGCTGGTCTCGACATTCCATGACCTTAGCAATTAATTCTGACGCTTCTTCATAATTGTCTCCTTGTAACTTTTCAGTTAGTAGCGCTGCGCATTGGCGCAGTTCATCAATCATATCGGGGGACGTTGACGGTGTACCTAATTGACTTGTCATTAATAAACCTTTTGTTTTTTAACTAATGCCTATATACACTGATTACACACGATCAAAAATCTTTTCTATTTTGTCTTTCAATGCTTGAGCAGTAAATGGTTTAACCACATATCCATTAACCCCTGCTTGCGCGGCTTCAACAATCTGATCTTTTTTCGCTTCCGCCGTTACCATTAATGTCGGCAGACTCGCGAGTTTTTCATCAGCCCTCACTTCTTTGAGCAATTCTATCCCTGTCATGCCTGGCATATTCCAGTCGGTGACCAAAAAATCAAAGTCCCCTGATTTAAGCATGGGCAAGGCGGTCAAACCATCATCCGCTTCTTGAGTATTAGTAAAACCCAAATCTCTCAATAAGTTTTTAATAATTCTACGCATAGTCGAAAAGTCATCTACTATGAGTATTTTCATATTCTTGTCCAATGTAACCTCCACATACTCGTTGAAATGCTGTCTATTTATAGTTTAGACGTTGTTTTCGATGTAGCCAGTGAATCACCTAAAAATATGCAAGGTAATTACGCTGGCTGCCAGTCTTTTAATTTTGCTCGTAGCCTTAATGCTGCTTGGCTATGAATTTGACTGATTCTGGATTCACTAACGCCTAAAATATGACCTATTTCTTTTAAATTAAGTTCTTGGTCGTAATAAAGCGACAGCACAAGTTTTTCTCGTTCAGGTAAGTTTTCAATCGCCTGTGCCAAAGATGCTCGTAACGCTTGCTGCTGTACACTCGCGTCCGGATCTATAAAAGGTGATGGTTTATCTTCGCTAATAATAGCTTCATCACTTTCAAATGAATCATCAATACTAAACAATCGTCCTGATAGTGCGTCGCTAGACATCACGTAGTAGTCATCTATTTCTACACCCATAGCTTGAGCCACTTCACTGTCTTTTGGGTCTCGTCCAAATTTTGCTTCTAGCTGACGAATAGTTTCACTAATTCGGCGGCTATTGCGATGAACTGATCGTGGTACCCAGTCGCCTTTGCGAATTTCATCAACAATTGCCCCACGAATCCTTATGCCGGCATAAGTTTCAAAGCTGGCACCACGTGAGCCGTCATATTTTTTAGCTGCCTCGAGTAAACCAATCATACCTGACTGTATGAGGTCATCTACTTGTACACTAGCGGGCATTTTAGCCACCATATACTGCGCAATACGTTTCACGAGGTCTGCGTAGTCTTCGACGCAGATTTCGATAGATGATGGACTCACTTGTGTGGTTTGATGAGCCTGCTCGTACAAATCAATACCCTCAGAAGTCATTATTACTACCAACTTTTATTGATCGAATGGTTTTGCTGTAAACCCCAGTAGACTGACTATATAACGCTTTTTCCATTACTATATAAATGACTACTGATGACTGGTTGCATGAGACTGGCTAGCGCTTGATGATGCCAGTAAGCTTTCAACGAAAAATTCTAAATGCCCTCTGGGAGAAGAGAGCACGGGCCATTCATTCACCTTGCTGGCCAATTGACGATATGCCTGTGATGCTTTTGTTTGAGGAAACATTTGAATGACAGGTTTTTGTCGCTGTACCGCTTTACGCACATTAGTATCGAAAGGAACAGCGCCCACGTACTGCATGGTCACATCCAGAAAACGTTCACAGACACCGCTCAGTTTAATAAATAAGTTGTGGCCTTCTTTAGGCGAGTCCACCATATTAGCAATCACACGGAAACGCACAAGGTCGTATTCTTTATTAAGCAATTTGATCAGTGCGTAAGCATCAGTAATTGAAGATGGCTCGTCGCAAACAACCACTAACACTTCTTGCGCTGCTCGCACAAAACTAACAACAGTATCGGAGATACCTGCAGCCGTATCAATAACTAATACATCCAGCTGACCTTCTAAATCGCTAAAGGCTTGGATCATTGCGCCATGTTGCTGAGCATTCAGGGAGGCCATGTGTTGCACACCCGAGGCGGCAGGGACAATGCGGATGCCGCCGGGACCTTTAATTAAAATATCACGTAGAGTGCATTCACCAGATAATACATCTGCGATCGTCTTGTCAGCTCTAATGCCGAGCAAAATATCTATATTGGCGAGACCTAAGTCAGCATCCATCAATACGACTCTTCGGTTCATAGCGGCTAGCGCTAGACTTAAATTGACAGATATATTGCTTTTACCTACCCCACCTTTACCACCCGTTACGGCTATAACTTGAACTGGATGACTCATGGATTACCTTACTCCTATAATCATGAAGATTCTAACTGCGTATTGAACATTGAACATTGAACATTGAACATTGAACATTGAACATTGAACATTGAACTCAGTATAGTTGCTTTATTGAATATCGCCTTCCATCTGATAGACAGACACTCAATTTATTACTGAGAGAGTTGCTGGCGCTCAAACGCTTCGTTTTTTCGTTGCTGTTTTAATAAGTTAACACCTCGTGCTACAAATTCAGAGGCCTTAAGAATGGCAATATCTTCAGGAACAGATTGTCCATCAGTGATATACGCCAAGGGAATATTGTGTTCAATCAATACACCGGTCGCGTCGCTTAAGCTAGCACACTCGTCTAACTTGGTCATCACGCAATAATCTAAGTTAGACACACCATAGCTATGCAACGAGGCTTTGATCATTTGATATTGATTATTCGCGGGGACCACAAATACTTTTTGTAACGCCTCACATTTTTCTAATATATTGAGGTGTGGTTTTAACAATGGATCAGCATGCCCCATTCCGGGGGTATCAATCAATATTAGGGGGTACTCTTGCAGCTGATCCAAATAGTGTGGGAGATGATTTAGCTCATCGACAATTTCAACACGTACGTTCAATACTTTGGCAAGAGATGTCAATTGATTATGTGCGGCAATACGATGTCTGTCAGTAGTGAGTAAGACCACATCTTCAGAACTGTTTTCCATTACATAGCGTGCGGCAAGCTTAGCAATAGTGGTGGTTTTGCCGACTCCAGTTGTCCCTAAAAAAGCAAAGATACCCCCTTGAGATACAGGGTCTGTGGTATCGCTAGGAATTTGCCTTGATACCTGTGTAAGAATATGGGCCCACAAGAGTGATTTTTTCGCAGTAGATATTGGTTTTTTTTGTAAGCACTTGACCACTTTATCATTAGCGGCTTTGGGCAAAGATAGAAAGGCAAGCTGGGTCTTTATTTTTTTTAGCTCTAATTGATTAATGTTATTTTGCGTAAGCTCAGAGTCGTCTGTCGTACCTTTTATTTCATCCATGCCAGTAATTTGACGTTCTTGCATATCCGCCATATGTATTAATTGCATTTCAAGTGTCTCACGCATTTCTGCAATTTCATTATGAAGACGGCGAATATCGTTATCTTCAGAGATTGATTGACGCTGGAATGATGCTAGAGCATCATTTTGCAGACGTGAAGTATGCTCCGGCTCAGCTTGGAAACATTCCTGTTCCTGCTGCTCTGACACCGATTGAGGTAATGATACTAGTGGCTTTGGCCGCTTTGCTTGTCGCTGAGCGTATTCTTTATCTGCCCAATCTTCTAATGTCATAGAATCAGCCTGCTGGGCTGCCTGCATTTTACGATTGGCTAGCTCCATTTCTTCAGCAAGCTGCTGCTTGGTTTTCCCTGATGCCGGGCCTACGTCATTGTCACTACCGTGACGTGATGAAGATCGAGGAGCATATACCGAGCTTGTCGACGAAGTAGTGGCGCGTTGCGAAAACTGACTCGCCTGAGGAAGCGAGTCTGCGGCTATCGCCTGAAACTCGGACTTAAGGCCTGTAGCGGCCGTAACAATGTTCTGCTGGCGCTCAGTCATCATTGACCCAGATGCATTAGCAGATGCCGATACATTATGCTGAAGCTGATCTAATGCGGCTTCACCGGTAGCCACTAATTCAACACCCTTTACCGTACGCTCAGTTGAAATGATCATGGCGTCTTCACCATACTCTTCTTTCACCATATCAAGGGCGCGGCGCATGTCAGCTGCAATAAAACGTTTTGCTTGCATATCGGTATTCCTCTGTTAAAGAAATCTAAGATCTCTTAGCTTTCAACGCCTATAGACGCTTCTATAACCAGTTGTTTGTTGTCGGGGACTTCGTTAAAAGCCATTACGTGCATATCAGGTATAAATAATCGCGTAAATTTCGATAACGTTAAGCGTACCGGTGCAGCCACTAGTAGCACCAGCGGTTTACCTTCCATTTCTAGTTTACTTGCCGTGTCCATTAGTGATTGCTGTAATCTTTCCGCCATGGTTGGCTCAATAAATGCGCCTACGTCCGCGCCAGAATTTTGTGCCTGCTCTATAGACTTCAGCAATAACTGTTCCAAGCTGGGATCTAATGTCATCACCGCAAGCTCATTAGTGTTGCCCACAATGCCTTGGACTATTTGTCTGGACAAGGATTGGCGACAAGCCGCCGTTAACATATCAGCATTTTGCGATGCACCAAAACCTGTAATGGATTCGGCTATGCTTCTGAAATCGCGAATAGAAACTTTTTCACGTAATAAGTTTTGCAATACTTTGCGTAAAATATTGATCGATACCGTATTAGGCGTAAGTTCTTCCACTAACTTGGGAGAGTTTTTCGCTAGGTTCTCCAATAGCTGTTGCACATCTTCGTGGCCTAACATTTCATCACTGTGTTTTTGCATGATTTGATTAAGGTGTGTAGCGATCACCGTGCTCACATCGACCACGGTATATCCTAAAGTTTGCGCTTTATCTTTATGGTGAGAATCCACCCACACAGCCTCTAAGCCAAATGCAGGATCTGTGGTGGGCTGCCCTTCTATAGAACCAAATACTTGACCGGGGTTAATGGCTAGGTCTTTACCCAGAAAAACTTCTGCTTCACCTAAATTAACCCCCATCAATGTAATACGGTACTGGTTAGGTAATAAATCGAGATTATCGCGAATGTGCACAGAGGGAATTAAAAAACCAACATCTTGTGATAGCTTTTTACGCACACCTTTGATGCGTCCGAGTAATTCACCCCCTTGAGATTTGTCTACCAAAGGAATAAGACGGTAACCGACCTCTAACCCGATAATATCGATGGGCATAACGTCATCCCAACTAATCTCGGCTGACTCTGTTCTCCCTTCTATGAGTGAAGCGTTATTACCGGCGGGTAATGTTGCAGTATTTGACATAGGGTTATTATTTGACGTACTGTGGGTTTGGCCGCCGCCGGATGCACCAGCGGAAACTTCTTCAACCATGCCTTGTTGATTACGATAATGCACTACGTATGCAAGACCGGCGCATGCAGCGGATAATCCCAGGAATGCCACATGAGGCATTCCTGGGATAACGCCCATTAGAAAAAGTACGCCCGAGGAAATCCCCAGTGCTCTGGGTGTATCAAACATTTGACGCATAATTTGTGCACGCATATCTTCGGCACTGTTAACTCGCGTCACCATAATCGCAGCAGAAACTGATAGCAATAGTGATGGAATTTGAGCCACCAGACCGTCGCCAATAGTCAGTAAAATATATTTTTCAACTGCATCAGAAAACTCTAGGTCATGCTGCATCATGCCAATGCCTAAGCCACCAATAATGTTGATGATTAAAATGAGGATACCCGCTATAGCATCACCACGAACAAATTTACTGGCGCCGTCCATAGCCCCATAAAAATCCGCCTCACTAGACACATCATGTCTTCTCTGTTTGGCCTCTTCTTGATCAATGATGCCCGCATTTAAATCTGCATCAATGGCCATTTGTTTACCGGGCATAGCATCCAAAGTAAAGCGCGCACTCACTTCTGAGATACGTCCAGCACCTTTAGTCACCACCACGAAATTGATAATAATAAGAATCAAAAAGATGACTAAACCAACTGCATAGTTACCACCAATAACGACTTCGCCAAATGCTTGAATCACTTTTCCTGCAGCATCGCCGCCATTGTGCCCTTCTAATAATACAACACGAGTAGACGCCACATTGAGTGCTAAGCGCAATAAGGTCGCAAGTAATAAAATGGTGGGGAAAACAGCAAAATCTAATGGGCGTAACGCATAAACACCCACCAACAACACCACGATCGATAACGCAATGTTAAATGAGAAAAAGACATCCAGCAAAAATGCTGGTAATGGCAGCATCATCATGCCCAACAATGTCAGCAGTGCTAAAGGGATGCCAAAATTTCCCGAACTCGCGCTACGCACATTGTTGAACGCGGTCTGGCGATCAGGAAAAGAGAACTGACTAAAAGAAGGTAGCTGCATAGTGTGTCGCTTTATTGACTCTTATGAATAATTACCTTTGCTATCGCAAGAAGTGTGCCTCATCGGTAGCTAGTCGAAATATAAATCGTCAGGCACGTCTACCGAGTAAGGGAATGATGGCCGTTGGGCAATACCACGTTTAAAGTTACGCAACTGGAAGACATATGCCAATACTTTGGCAACCGCCACATATAGTCCTTTTGGAATTGATTCATCTATTTTAGTAGTGTTGTAAATAGCACGCGCCAGCACAGGCGATTCAATAATGTCGACACCGTGCTCTTTAGCAACGTCTCTGATTCTAAAAGCAACATGCTCTATTCCCTTTGCGACGACGATAGGAGTTTCCATTGAATCAGGATTATATTTTATCGCTATAGCATAATGAGTCGGGTTGGTAATCACTACATCAGCTTCGGGTACTTCTCCCATCATTTTTCTATTTGCCACTTCTTGTTGTAATTGTCTAATCTTACTTTTAACCTCCGGTTTACCATCGGTATCCTTCATTTCATCTTTAACTTCTTGCAAAGTCATTTTCAATTTTTTTGAGTTTTCCCAGATTTGAACCGGAATATCGACAATAGCGATAAGAATAGTCACCAAAGACAATGCCAGTGCCGCCCAAACACTAATGTCTAAAGAATGTAGGATGGAAGTACGAATATCTTCGTAAGCAAGGCTCATTAAATTGCCTTCGAGACTTTTTAGTAGTATCAAAGAAAGCACGATAATTAGCACTACTTTCGCTAAGGCTTTCGCTAACTCAATTAGTGCATTCATTGAAAACATGCG
>Ga0307488_10004292_pt1 | contig 11891 bp, 7 predicted proteins | sample SB02metaG_FD_202248 | JGI IMG/M metagenome (GOLD analysis project Ga0307488, IMG submission 202248) | Sea-ice brine microbial communities from Beaufort Sea near Barrow, Alaska, United States - SB 0.2 | ecosystem: Environmental > Aquatic > Marine > Coastal | place: USA: Alaska | collected 2017-05-06
TAAGAGTGTTGATGATGCTTTTGTGTATGCCGTACTGTCTGCCCTAGCTGTTTAATTGTAATAATATACATAAAAATCAATGGGTTACTTGAATATATGGTGCCCAGGAGAGGAAAGGGCACTTGGTTTTTGGTATAGGCTGTAAGCCCTGTGTTTACCGGGGTTTTTTGTTTTGTCTTTTTCGTTTGTGTGCAGTTCTGTGTGCAGTCTCAAGTACTACTTTGGAGGGCTCTTTCAGCCCCTCAGTCTCGCATAGAAGCTCTTGGTTGCGGGGGTGGGTGGGGGTGACCGTAGAGGGTCCTAAAATCGCTTCTAAGCGACTTTATAGCTAAGTCTTGGCGATTCATAGGCTGGTGTACTTATTGGCTTAGATCGCGCTATATTCATCCATCGAAAATCAACACCAAAAACAACTGGTAAGTCGTCAGTTTCGAGATCTAGGCCAGACTGCGGTAATTGTGTGTGCAACACGGGAGACTGTCAATATGAGTTTAAACGGTGCCTATGGAGCTAAATAACCAATTTAATTCCGTAAAATCATGATTTAATTATGGTTTTTACTTTTCATTATGGCATTGTTTTTGAGGGGTTAGTGGTGCGCTTGTGGAATCAAAAGCCGTAGACTCTGAGGCACCCCTAGTGGGTAGATGTCTGTGTTGTTGTTGCTGTTGCTGTTGTCACTAGAGCCACTGCATGGGACTAACAGAACCACGTTAGCCTTTAGCACCTGTTACCTCATGCAGGTGATATGCCTGCGGTGTTTGTTTCTTCGAAGTAGTCGAGTCTTCAGCCACTGGATGCCAAAACAGCCACCTTAGTCTTTAGCATCAGTTTCCTCATACATCATAAATACAAATCCATACTTGAATGCCTAGAGGGACACGGAGCATACTAGGTCGCGTAAAGATCCATAATGGGCAGGGGCTGTAGCGATATGAGCGATTATGAAAAGATGAGTAAAGGAAGGATGATATCGTTCAACACAAACTCCTGTGCGCCTGTTTCAGAGGCGTTAGCCAAGAGCGTAATAGTTGCCATTCAGGAGGCCGAAAGCCGTAAGAGAGCAAGGAGAGGCTGCGATCAGGCAACTTTCGAGCAAGCTGTTGACTTCATCCTGGGGGATCTGCTCAAGGCTTATTCGGGGGACTCTAGTCAATATGCGTATAGAGCAGAGGGTAAGACGAACTTCTACGGTTCGCCGGTAGGTCATAGTACGTGGAAAGCTATAATGCCTGCGCTAATAGACTTAGGGTATATCGAGTATCACAAAGGTAGTAGCCACAAGAATCCATTTGATGAGGGCAGCTACATTAGCGGATCGGCTAGTCGTTTTTTAGCTACTGAGAGTCTCATAGATTTGGCAGAGTCTACTGGCATTAACTTCGACACACTGAGCGAGTATTACTTCACCGAGATGCCTAAAAGTGTCCTTAAACTAAAGGCTAGCAAGCGGGGTAAGCTAATTGCTAAACAGCTGCCTATTGCTGAGACACCCAGGACAGAAGCACTCGCCGCTCAAGTCCACCACCTAAATAAATATCTATCAAAACAAACTCTCACTGGCGGTTCTTTTGAAGGCTATCGACGATCCTTCAGCAATGGTGAGCGTGCAGGTTTTGACTGGAATCAGGGCGGCAGACTGTACGCTGTCGGCAATAGTTATCAGCACCTTAGCGGAGAGCGCAGAGCCTCAATGCAGATCAATGGTGAGCCTGTGGTCGAGGTCGATGTTTCTGCTAGCCACCTGTCGATCTATATGGGCGAGATGGGGCATAGAGCATCAGACGGTATTGATCTATACGCAATCGATGGTGTGCCTAGAGCCGCTGTAAAGCAGTACATCGCGTCATCGTTTGGTTTGGGTAAATTAGTCAACAAGTGGTCAGTCGAGGCTCAGGCTGAGGTAATTGCCTTTGATGTGGCTGCTGTTAGAGGGGCTGTGTGTGAGGCGATACCCTGCTTAGTGTCTTTGGCTGACTCTGGACTCGATTGGGCAACCTTGCAATACCTTGAAGCAGAGGCGTTGATGGAGGCAATGCAGTCACTACATGATCAAGATATACCGGCCTATGGTGTACATGATAGCTTGATAGTGCCTGTCAGTGGCGAGAAAGAATGTCGAGAGGCTCTCACAAGAGTTTGGAGAGCTAGAAGTTGGTCTATCGCGCTCTAGACAACCTTAGCATTGATGCGGTACACGCTGTTATGTCCTATGCCTAAGTCTTTTTCAATCTGAGAGAGTGACACACCGTCACTAGGTTGACTCGCCACTTCCGCGTTTGTCTTCTGCCCAACGATCGACGATGTCACCAGAAAATTTAATGATAGACGATAATGCTAGTCTCAAAATGAGTTGGCACTGTTGATTCACGACCAAAGGCGTCAGAAGACCCACTTTATCAATACTGAAGACCAAGTCATCAATATTGGATAGATCATAAATGGTCCCATTAGCGTTTGATGCGAACAAGGCTTTCAGGTGCTCAGGAATATGAGACCTGTAGTGGTAGGTCTTACCCCTGAGTGGTAGCTTCCAGATCTTTTAAACGAATCGAGCCTAGCTATACTCGCTTTTTTCAAGCGCCTGTAATCGGACATCGGTCAGCGATTTAAGCTGATTTATTAATAATCCAGCAAAAAGTAGTCCAGCAAATATTCCTGCAACCATAAAGCCATACTCGGCATTGCCTCCATAGCTATCGCTTACTAAACCCATGGTGAGTGGCCCAAAGGCTGCGCCCAAGGCGGTGAAGAATAGGATCACGCCGGCCGCGCCGCCATGGTTTTGTTTGGGGAAGCAGCTAATGCCTTTTGAATTAAGGGTTGGGTAGATCACTGACATAAAAAGTCCAGACAGTGGCAGTAGGTAAACCGCCGCATCTGTGCCAAGGATGATGGTGCCGATAAAGCACAATAAGATAGCAAAACTAAACAGGGACATTACTACTGCCCAGTTGAAGCGTGCCATCATCCAAATGCCTAGGAAGCGGCCTGCGGCGCGCAGCACAAAGAATATGGTCAGTGCGTAGGTGGCAAGAAAGAGGGCGTTACCGCTGTAATCGAGCAGTAGTGTCGGCATCCATACGTAGATGGCACTTTCTGTGGCCACGTAGAGAAATGCACCCAATGAAAAGCCCAGTGCGTAGGGGTCTTTTAGCATTTTGAGGGTCTGTTGTAGGGTGATGGGGTTTTCTGGAACCTGCTTGCTCTCTGGGTACTTTACAAGCAGCGCCATAACAATGAGAACAACGCAGAAGGTGGCGGCAAAAATATAGAGCCATTTCCAATCGACACCTTGGGTCAACATGTAGGTAACGAGCAAGGGCCCGATAATGGCGCCGACACCAAAGAAGGCTTCAACGCCATTCATGGTGGAGGTGTGCTGTGTAGTTGAGGTGGAGATGTCGCCGATCAAAGCCAGTGCTGCGGTTTTGAAAATACCGATAGCGACACCGGCGATCATCATTAAGCCCAGGTAATATGCAAATGTGCTGCCGGCAAGAAAGAGGTAGGCAGTGATCGAAAATAACGCCAGTCCGAGAATGATGGTCTTTTTACGACCTAACCGGTCGGCTAAGAAGCCAAATAATATGCCGGAGAGGGCGATCGCCAGCATTGGACCATAGTGGAGCATGCCTGCAGCGGTCATACTGAGGTCAAAGTCTTTCATTACCTCTGGGATAATCACGCCTACCGCGTCTGTGGTCATGGCGAACATCATAAACATCATGTAGGTTAACCATCGAATTATGGTGCTATCCGGGCCTGTTTGAGTGTTCGTCATGCCTTTCCCCTGAGAGTTTTTGTAGTGTTGTAGTCACACGTTGCCGTGACATTAAAGGATAATCTTGATAAATACAAACGATTGCATTCAGCGCATCCAAACCTTGCTAAACGGCTATGACTGGTTTTAGGGGCTATTTTGGGGCATTGAGGGGCTAGTTCGACGTATTGAGAGTTTCATTCATTGCAATCATTTGCAATTAAAAATATGCTGGCTAACTTAGTGTTAGGCGACTGTAAGGTAGTACCCCCATGGTAAAAAGCTCTCTACGAGTCACTAAGATGGAAGAACTGGCAAAGGTTGCCGGTGTTTCTGTCTCCACTGTATCACGTGCTCTGGCAGGCAATCCTTTAATTAGTGCTAAAACAAGGGCTCGCATCGTCGATTTGGCGGCCAAGCACAATTATCAGATTAATGAAAACGCGCGCAACTTTCGTCTTCAGAAGACCAATGTAATTGCTGTTGTTCTGATGTTGGATGTAAAGTCAGAGCAGCACACGTCGGATATGTTTTTCCTTGAAATGTTAGGGGCTATTGCTGACGCTCTGTCGGTTCAAAACTACGATTTGTTATTGGCAAATTCCCCGATGACTAATGTGTTGGATATCCATAATAGCCGAATATTTAGGCAGTCTGACGGTATTATCTTTATTGGTCAGGGCAATCAGCATGAACATCTCAATGCGTTCTCCGGGCTCGAAAAACCCATGGTGGTATGGGGTTCCAATCTGCCGGATCGTCGCTATTGCACGGTCGGTGCAGACAACGTGGTGGGCGGTTATCTGGCCACCAAACACCTGTTAAACCTAGGGCGTAAGGACATTGTGTTTATGGGGGATATCAATATGCCCGAGCCTAAGCAGCGCTTTGAAGGCTATCTGAATGCCTTAAAAGAGAAGGGTGTTAAGTTCGATAAGCGCTTGCAGATTGATGTGCCGTTTGAGATGTCGCACGCCAGTGAGGCAATCAATGACTTACTGCAGCAAAAAGTGTCTTTTGATGGTGCAGTTTGCTGTAGTGATTTAATCGCACTTAGTGCGATAGCGGCCCTCACTGAGAGCGGTCTTCGTGTACCTGAGGATGTAGCGGTTGTCGGCTACGATGATATTGCCTTAGCTGGGTACAGTAGCCCATCGTTAACCACTGTGCGTCAGAATATTGTTCAGGGCGGGCGTATTTTGGTGCAAAAGCTGATGGCGCAGATTAATGGCGACACGGTGACAGATTCTGTATTAAAAACCGAGCTAATTGTGCGTCGCTCCAGCGGTGCCTGGTAGCAATATTCACCCAGTACTCTTCGTAGGAATCTCGCGGTGTGGGGCTACTTATTGCTAGCAAACCGATAGCGGGTTCGATACTTGGCCGTTTTCTTCTTGATGTATTCCCTCCAGAGAAGCTGCGTAAATATTTTATGCAATCGATTGATAAATGCTTGCAAACGATTGCATTTTAGAGTTTTAATGTGTCATAGACTGTTTTGTTGAGGCTCTGTAAATAGTTGAGTCATTAAATCAATTGAGTCGTCTAGGACAGGTGGCGTTTAAGTAACTAGTAGCAGAGATGGACAGGTCAATAAGCTAGAGACATTTGTTAGCGTTTGAGTCGTTCATTAAGTCATCTATTTATGAGACATTTAAAAATTCAGAGTGCGTCGCAGGTCTTGGGCTCACCAAAAATATAAGGGTAGGGGAAATTTATGAAATATTTCGTTAAATCTAAAATTGCTATGTCTATTGCTGGAACACTGATTATGGCAGCTCCAGCATTGGCTGGAACACTCGATGAAATCGTTGTTACAGGTACACCAGGCAAAGGCGTTTCCAAGTTTGAATCAACAGTGTCTGTTAATACCTTAAGCGCTGATGAAGTTATGAAGATGGCACCACGTTCTGCAGCAGAAGTACTGCGTGCAATTCCTGGTGTCCGTTCTGAATCATCTGCGGGTGAAGGCAACACCAACATCGCGGTTCGCGGTGTGCCCATAGCTTCTGGCGGTTCGAAGTTTGTTCAGTTGCAAGAAGATGGCATGCCGATTCTTCAGTTTGGCGACATCATTGTAGGTACTTCTGATCAGTTTTTGCGTCTCGATGACACATTGCAGCGTGTTGAAGTATTGAAAGGCAGCTCTGCTGCGACTCTGGCAAGCAATGCGCCTGCCGGTGTGATTAATTTTATCAGTAAGACTGGCGAAGTTGAGGGTGGCAGCGTCACTGTCTCTACAGGCCTGGATTACGATCTATTTAAAACCGGCTTTGAATATGGCGGCGCACTGAATGAAGACTGGCGTTTCCATGTTGGTGGTTTTTACCGTGAAGGCGAAGGCGCTCGTGAAGTGGGTTTCAATGCGTCTAAGGGTGGCCAGATTAAAGCTAACCTGACACGTGAATTTGAAAATGGTTACTTCCGTTTATACGCTAAGTATTTAAACGACAGCGTACCAACTTACCTGCCAATGCCGATCAAAGCGTCGCAAGATAGCATCGCTGGTTTTGATGCGGGTTCCGGTTCCAATATCTCTAATGACCTCCGTGATGTGCTGAGTGTTGGCGCAACTGGTGGCGGCCGCAGAAGTGGGATTGATAACGGCAACCACAGTGACTCAACTTCCTTCGGCGCAGAGTTTGTGATGAATCTGTCTGATGATCTGACCTTGACTGAGAAGTTCCGTTACAGCCAAAACTCTGGTACCTTCTTTGGCGCATTCACTGCCAGCATCGGTGGTACATCTGATGTTGCTGGCATTTCAAGTGCCCTTGCAGATACAGGCGCCAATGGCCTAGGTTATGTTTCTGGCGCTAATGCCGGAGTTGAGTTGACGGCTGCTGAGATTGCTAACCTTAATGGCAATGGTTTGATTCAGAATATCCGTACTTTCGATAATGATCTGGAAAGCTTGAATAACTTCACCAACGACCTTCAGCTGACCAAGTCTTTCGATGATATGACTGTGACCTTTGGCTACTACAAAGCGACTCAGGAAATTGATGTTAACTGGTACTGGCAGACCTTTGTTCAGGACGTATCTAACAACGCTCGCCTGATGAATGTCTATGCCGATGGTGTGCAGTTGACTGAAAACGGCCAGCTCGCTTATAGCCAGCCTGATTGGGGCGGATGCTGTACTCGTGATACTGCGTTAGAGGCTGATCTTGATGCGGTTTATATTGCGATTAACCGTCAGGTTTCTGATGCGTTGACTATCGATGCAAGCGTCCGTTATGACAGCGGTGAAGCAACCGGTCATTACTCTGGTGGCACTACTGTTGCTGCCGACCTTAACAACGACGGCACTAGTGTTGGTCAATTAGCTGAAAACTTTGTCACATTCCTTAACGCTGCAGGCACTGCGTCTTCAGGTTTTGAATATGACTGGAGCTACATGTCTTACTCCTTGGCGGCTAACTACGAACTGTCTGACGATATGGCTGTTTTTGGCAGCATTGCTAAGGGTTCACGCGTTAACGCCGATCGCTTAGGTGATGGTGGGTTCTACAGCAACGGTACTGCCGCTAATGGTTCGGTTGAGAATGAGTTATCCTCATTTGAATTTGGTGCCAAAGTGGATCAGGACGACTACAGCGTGTTTGCAACATTGTTCTATGTTGAAACAGACGATGTTAACTCTGAGTCAACTAATGCTAACGGCGGCGCACGCGTTCGCGGTTACGAGTCAACTGGTTTAGAGCTTGAAGCTAGCACAAAGATTGGTGAGATTGATCTGCGTGGCAGCATGACCTGGACTGATGCTGAAATCGTTTCTTCCAATGACGCGACTATTATTGGCAACACCCCACGTCGTCAAGCTGACTTTGTTTGGAGCCTGTCTCCTAGCTACCAGTTTGGTGAGCACTTCGTAGGTGCAACATTGATTGGTACTACTGACTCTTATAGTCAGGACAACAATGCTTACACTATGGACGGTTATACCTACATCAACTTGTTTGCTGACTTTGCACTGGCCCCAGGCCTGAAACTGCAAATGTCTGTTAACAATGTAACTGATCAAATCGGTATCACTGAAGACGAAGGTCAGATTCACACAGTAGATGGTAATGACTACATTCGAGCTCGCTCGATTGCTGGTCGCACTGCTGAGCTGGCACTTAAGTACAGCTTCTAAAGTACGGTAAGGGGCTAGGCGGATTTCTGTCTAGCCCTTTTTGTCGTTTGGTCCCCGGGAATAAAGTCCCAAGATATAACTGATTTGGAAGCAAAAGAATGTTAGATAGTAGTTTAGATATGTCTTCAGTTGATGCGCAGGTGTTCGAGGGTGATATTGTCCACCCAGAGCTCTACTTGTGGGATTCCTGGTCATATCAAGAACAGGGAACCATACACCTTTATTGTTTGGCAATTTCTCGCACTAAACCTAACGGTGAGGCGTTGTTGCCCGCCGAGAAAGATAACTACCCCTTTCAGATACGTCATTTTTCCTCTCTCGACCAAGGTCGTCATTGGAAGGATGAAGGCTGTTTTCAGCAGCCAGGTAAGACCAGCGATGGTCACGATGGGCGCAACGTTTGGAGCGGTTCCATCTGTTTGCTCCCCAGCGGTGAAAAGCTCGCAGGCTTTACTGGCATTTTTGAAATCGACGATCAACGTCGTTATCTCCAGAATATTTCACTGGGTACCAGCTCAAGTGGACACATAGACACTTTGTTATCCAGCCCACTGTCATGTCCGATACGTGACCGTGAAGAAATTCTCGGTCTGGGTTACTATCTTGATACCGAAGATCGGCTCGGCAGTAATGATGGCGAAGAAGGTGGACCGGTAATGGCGTGGCGCGATCCATTTTTGTTTGTCGACAGTGATCAGCGTATCAACGCTTTTTGGTCAGCTAAAACTGGCCCTTGTGCAGGCGTTATTGCCCATGGGTTAATTGCCAAGGGTGATAAAATGGGTAGCTACAGGCTCGAAACACTTTATCCGCCAATGAGCTTGCCCGATGGCGATAGCTTTACTCAGGCTGAGTTACCAAAAGTTTACTTCGACGAAACGCAGGGTATTTATTACCTTATTGTTTCGAGCTGTAATCGCCACTTTGAAGGGCAGCCTGATAGCGAAGTGGATAAAACTATCCGCCTGTATAAGTCCGATTCTATGCGCGGCCCCTGGCAGATTGCTGTGGGCGATAATAGCGCAATCAAAGGCGCCGACGGGATGTTTGGAATGACTGTGATGGAGCCAGATTTCGCTAATGATCGGTTGCTATGCATTTCTCCGCGTACCGGTTCTGACGATCCTACTGCTGCCTTCACTATTGGCGAGAGATTCTATTTGGATCTTAACTCCGCGGCAGTCATCCGATAATTTACCCTCAGGTTTTACAGCGTTAGTTTTACACTAGGATAGATATGGCCAGCACTATACCAAGCAAACTCTACGCGGGCATTGAAGCCGGTGGCACTAAATTTAACTGTGTTATCGGGACTGATCCGCAAACTATTCTCAAGCGAACCAAGATCGCGACCACCACACCAGAGGTTACTTTGGTTGAGGTAAAAGACTGGTTTGTTCAGCAAAGTCTGGAATTGGGCCCATTCTCTGCCCTTGGGATCGCCTGTTTTGGCCCCCTTGATCTACAACCGGCATCGCCGACCTACGGCCATATTATGGCAACACCAAAGCCACACTGGTCAAACACTGATGTTGCGGGGTACTTTCAGGATAAATTTAATGTCCCTGTAGGCTTTGATACTGATGTTAACGGCTCAGCGATGGGTGAACATTTGTACGGTGCAGGGCAAAATATCTCTGACTTTGTTTATGTCACTGTCGGCACAGGTATAGGCGCAGGCATTTTTGTTAATGGCGAGTTACTTAAGGGTATGGTTCATTCTGAACTAGGCCATATACGATTGCCGAGAGACCTAGACAAAGATTCTTATACGGGTAACTGTTCTTTCCACGGCGACTGTCTAACAGGTCTAGCCGCTGGTCCAGCAATCAATGCCCGTTGGAACTGCAGTGGTTCGGCGCTACCTGAAGATCATCCGGCCTGGGATCTTGAAGCCGATTATTTGGCACTGATGTGTTTCAATATTGTCATGAGTTATTCGCCAAAGCGGATTATTCTTGGCGGCGGTGTAATGGATCAACGTCATCTTTTCCCTCTTATCCGACGTAAAATTTTCCAGTTATTGAATAACTTTATGCTGCCTGAGACCCCTTTGGATGATTATATAGTGCCGCCAGGATTGCCTGGTACCTCAGGTGAGGTTGGGGCGCTAGCGTTGGCGATTAATGCTGAGTTCGGCTTGCGTTAGCAACTATTGGTGAATTTCCGCTGACTTTTGTGTAACAGCCTTTAAACATTGGCCTAAGTATTTCGCTACGACAGCTAGGTCCTTAGGTCTTCCAGGCTGTAAGTGGCGAGAGAGAATGTCGAGAGGCTCTCACAAGAGCTTGGGGAGCCAAAAGTTGGTCTATCGCTCTCTAGACAACCTCAGCCTTGATGCGGGACACGCTGTTATGTCCTATGCCTAAGTCTTTAGCTATCTGAGAGAGAACGCTTCACGCATAAAATTTAACTTGCAGGGCTATGGCCACAGTCAGATACGAGAGAGCATCTAAACAGATTTGAATTTTGTGTTGGTTACTCAAATCCCTCTAAGGACGGTATGGACTCAATTATCTCAGATAGAAACGCCACGCTGTATCCGTGGAAATATCTCTTAGCTGACTCGCCGCTTCCGCGTCTGTCTTTATGCCCAGTGATCCAAGATACCTGCTGTTCGTTATAGCCCTGTCGATAGGCGAATGTGGTGAACGTATGGCGTAGGCTGTGGAATACGAGAGTTCTGTTTCTGTCTGGATATAGCTTTTTCTTCACGTTGCCGAATCGCTTAGTGTAGTCCCTTGAATTTTTAAGTCTCGGTTGGTAATTCTCAGCGTAGGCTATTAATGCTTTACGTATGGGGACTAACCGTGTGCTCGCGTCCGTCTTCGGTGACCACTCCGATTCTTCGATCTCTTTGATGCTGAAGCAAACAATACCCTCCTCCGTAACAATCTCAGCAAATGCTAGCTCAGCCATACGGCATCCGTGGTATCTAGCTAAGACCGCCCATGCCCTATCCTCGTCACTGCTGAGGTTGGGTAGGATGTTCAGCAATTCAATATCTCGCATCTGCTGTACAGGCTTAGCATCCGGCATTCCCATTTGGTGATCTTCAAAGGGATTTAAGCGCTCCTTGCAGTGGCCTCGTTTGAGTGCCGTTGTGAATAACTTGGCTAGTCTGTTTAGATGGTCAACTCTGGTTGCGTGTGCTGTCTTAGCTTTGAAGCCGTCAATCCAGAGCGCCACCTCTGGGGCTTGGATGGTATCAAGCGCAACGTCAGATTTGTCATCCAGATATAGGGCCACCGCTCGGTCATAGGCGGCTAAGGTTTTCTCTTGAATCTCGCCACGTCTTAGCTTACGGAAGTCTCCGAGCGCATCCCTCAGTGTGTATTTGTATTTGGCTGGGATTGGTTGCCCTGTGGCATCTGCGAGAGAGGCGGCTATAGCGGCTAGCGTCTCTGCTGTGAGGGTCTTAGGATCGATGATTCCCTGCTGTAGCCCATCCAGTATCGAAGGGTCAATCACTGGCGCTCGGAATCCCCCAAGGTTAGTTCCGTCCGGCTTATCTATGGGCTGTTGATGCACTAGCGCCAATTGCTCGAGGTAGTGCTGTCTTGGCGGTACAAAGTCCACAATGCCCACACCCCCATTCTCAATCCAACTATCAATAATTTTAGCTCTAGCTAGGGCTATTGATGGGTCACTGGTTTTAAGGCTCAGCTGTACGACCTTCTCTGGATTGTTACCGTTGGAGGCGTAGCGTGCTTTAAGATGCTCGGGAACTCTTGACCGGTAGCTGTAGGTGCTACCTCTGAGTGATAACTTAGGAATGTTCATCTAAATAGACCGTGTGTGCACATTTGTGTGCAGTCTATCTTGCAGATAGACCCTATGTCTAGGGGGCTAGAGGTCTGCGGGTGTTGCTGGTGCCCAGGAGAGGACTTGAACCTCCACCCCCTTGCGAGGACTAGCACCTGAAGCTAGCGCGTCTACCAATTTCGCCACCTGGGCATAACAATAAAACTGTCTTTCTATGCGAGA
>Ga0307488_10004293_pt1 | contig 11888 bp, 9 predicted proteins | sample SB02metaG_FD_202248 | JGI IMG/M metagenome (GOLD analysis project Ga0307488, IMG submission 202248) | Sea-ice brine microbial communities from Beaufort Sea near Barrow, Alaska, United States - SB 0.2 | ecosystem: Environmental > Aquatic > Marine > Coastal | place: USA: Alaska | collected 2017-05-06
CCTGAAGAGGGCGTGATCCAGCTGCGTGGGCCGGGCCAGCAGTTTTTTCTCGCGGGTGATCACCCTGACTTTATCCAATGGTATCAAGATCAGGGTTACGAATTGATTACCGTTAAAGCCCCGGTTGAAGGGAGCTGGGAGCTGTTTGCCATAGCTGATGCTGAAAACAGGGTGACCGTGCTCAGTGACTTGCAGCTGAAAGTCTCGAGTTTGCTCAACACCCTGCAATTAGGTGATGCACCCCTGATCAGTGTCGAATTTCTGCAAGACGGCGGACGCATTGTAGACTCGGCATTCCTTGGCCTGTTGGATGTGCAACTCATCGTCATGCGCCCGGATAATACGCGGCAGGCTAAGCGTATGGACACCCATGACGGGGGTGTATTTACTCAGGCGCTGGATATTTTTGATGAACCTGGCCGTTACCTGGTCAAAATCAGTGTTGATGGTAAGACCTTCCAACGAGAATTTGTACAGACACTCGATATCAATGCACCCGCACCGGTTGTTGCGCATGTCGTGGCCGATGAAGTCGTGCTGGAGAGCGCCGAGCTTGATGACGCTGAGGCTGGGGAAGAAGAGGACGCAGAGGAAGAAGAGGAAGAAGAAGAGGAAGAAGAAGGAGAGGGTCTTGATCTGCAGCGTTATGGTTTTTATGCGGCGTTAGTGCTGGGTAATCTACTGGTGTTTGGTGTTGGTATTGCTTTCTATCGGTCCCGTCAGCGGCGCCTGCAACAGGCGCCAGATGAAGAGTTACAGGCGTTGTTGGCGGGCGATGTGCCAGCAGCAGCGGTAGCGACTGACGCAGAGGCCTCGACAGAGATGCCAGCGCCAGTGGTCGAGCCCGCGGCGGCTGAAGAACCGCCTGTTGCTGTAGCGGATCTTGAGACGTCTGTTGTAGATGGCGGTAAAGATGACAGTGCCGCTGTTTCATCCCCGGATAGTGCGTCGTCAGAAGACTCTTTAGGAGGCTCTTTAGGAGACGCTTCAGAGGATGCCGCAGAAGAGCTGGAGGACCCGGCCGTCTCAGAGGAAGACGCGCCTGAAATGGAAGACCCGCCAGAGGCCGCGCTGGGGGATGAGATAGTTGATGCAGAGGCGCTCGAAGTTCAGCAACTGGATGCCAAGGTTGCCGAGATCATATCTGACGAAGCCGCAGAGGCTGGGAATGATGCGGCCGATCAGCCTGATGCATTGGGTGTCGATCTTAGCGACGAGTCTTTAGATGACCTTCAAGAAGACCTCAAGGAAGATCTTCAAGACGCGCCTGACAGTGAGCTCGAGGCTGCCTTTGAGGTTGACCCCGCTGATGATTTGGATGATATCTCTCAAGCAGAATTGGACAAAACTCTTGACTCAAGCTCGGGCGATAATGCCGGGTTAACTGCCGATGAACAGGCTGCTGATGATGAAGAGCTTGCTGTGCAAGCGCCTGCTGAGCAAGAGTCCGATCTAGCTCAAGAAGCTGCTGCAGTGGAGGAGGTCAGCGATGATGGGGAGCCAACAGAGGATGTGTCTGATGATCCCGAGCCCAAGATAGATCCGTCAGGTGATGGCCCCCCGCCAGAACGATCATAGCGTTGTATCAATCTATGGGGCATTGCAGTGCGCCGAATTTCACGTCATTAATTTGCTGAATGACGGCCGAGACATACCGCCCTAGGTCCTTGATATGTGTTGCCGGGCAAATTACAGTAGGCCGTTGTTATTTTGCAAAGAGATGATGATTTGATCGAAAGAGGTCGGATCGTTATAGTCGGCGCACGTCTTCCTTCAATTACAAGCGCGTTCACAAGCTTTTCACCGGCTTGGAGACGGGCTGATACCAGAATGGTTAACATATATATGAAATTTTCCAGTACGACGACATACATCGCCACCGACGAATTGCAGATGGCAGTCAATGCCGCGGTAACCCTCGAACGTCCCTTGTTGATCAAGGGCGAGCCCGGTACAGGTAAAACCATGTTGGCTGAGGAGATTGCAGCCTCGCTGGGTATGGAGCTGATCGCCTGGCACGTCAAATCCACCACCAAGGCTCAGCAAGGGCTGTATGAGTATGACGCCGTATCGCGTCTGCGTGATTCACAACTCGGTGACGAGCGTGTTCATGATATCAACAATTACATCGCTAAAGGCAAGCTCTGGGAAGCCTTCGCCAATGACAAGAAGTGCGTGCTGCTGATCGATGAGATCGACAAGGCCGACATCGAGTTTCCCAACGACTTGCTGCTTGAAATCGACAAGATGCAGTTTCATGTCTATGAAACTGGTGAGACTGTCAAAGCCAAGCATCGTCCAGTGATCGTTATTACCAGTAATAATGAGAAAGAGCTGCCGGATGCGTTCCTGCGTCGCTGCTTCTTCCACTACATCCAGTTTCCTGATCGTAGCACGATGCAAGAGATCGTCGACGTCCACTATCCCAACATCAAGCAGGACCTGGTGAAAGAGGCCATGGAGATTTTCTTTGATGTACGCAAGGTGCCCGGCTTGAAGAAGAAGCCCTCTACTTCCGAGCTGATCGACTGGCTCAAATTGTTGATGGCCGACGATATCCCAGAAGAGATCTTACGTAACCGAGATACGTCGAAAGCGATACCGCCGCTCTATGGCGCGCTGGTAAAGAACGAACAGGATGTGCAACTACTCGAGCGATTGGCGTTCATGAACCGTCGCGCGCAAAACAGTAGCGGTCCCCAGAAAGGGTAAGCAACGATGCTCATCAATTTTTTTCTGGCATTAAAAAATGCCCGTGTACCGGTCTCGATTACAGAGCTGCTGCATCTGCTGGATATTCTCAAAGCCCGGCTGGTGTACGCAGATATTGACGAGTTCTATTACCTGAGCCGCATGGCGCTGGTTAAGGACGAGCGTCACTACGACAAGTTTGACCGGGCCTTCGGTACTTATTTCAAAGGCCTGGAAGATCTTTCTAGCATGCTTACCGCGATGATTCCCGACGAGTACCTGCGCCGCGAGTTTGAAAAGTCCCTGAGTGCCGAGGAGCTTGAGAAGATCAAGTCTCTGGGTGGTCTCGAAAAACTGATCGATGAGTTCAAGCGCCAGGTTGAGGACGCTGCCAGGGGTGAGGGCAAAGATAAGGACAAGGAAGGCAAGGGTCGCGACGGCAAAGGTGACGACGGCGAAGATCGCAACGGTAAGAAACGCCGGGGCAAGCGCAACTGGGACAAACGCGACTATAAGTCTTACGACGATAATGTTGAGATGGGTACCCGGGGCATGAAGATCTCCCTGCGGCGCTTGCGTAAGCTGGCACGTACTGGAGCTGACGACGAATTCGATATCAACAACACCATTGATAAGACCGCAAAGAACGGCGGTATGCTTGATATCGTTATGCGCCCAGAACGGCGTAATACGGTGAAGGTATTGTTGTTTCTCGACAACGGTGGCTCCATGGATGCGCACGTCAAGGTTTGCGAGGAGTTGTTCTCAGCAGCGCGTTCTGAGTTCAAGCACTTGGAAACGTTTTACTTCCACAACTTCATCTACGATGGTGTCTGGAAGCAGCACAACCGACGTCAGAATGAGCGCCTCGATACCTTTGATATCATGCACAAGTACAGTCATGACTATAAGGTGATTTTTGTCGGTGATGCGACGATGGCGCCCTATGAAATCACGCATGCCGGCGGCAGTGTTGAGCACTGGAATGAAGAGGCAGGCGCCATCTGGATGCAGCGTATGCTGGATACCTTCGAGAAGGTGATCTGGATAAATCCTACGCCGCATGACACCTGGGAGTATTCAAACTCTGTGGCGTTGACCAAGAAGTTGGTGGATGACGAGATGTATCCGCTGACCGTTCGTGGTATCGAAGAAGGTATGAACTACCTGTCAAAGTAAGCCAGTGAAGCCAAACGGTGCGCCTTGCTCATAGCGGTTTTCCTGTTGCAAATAGTACCGTCGAGGTTGGTCTGGTCTAGAGGGCCGGCCTCGTCGAGTATATTGTTGGCACCCAGCACGAACGTCTAACGCTCGTTGAAGGTGTAAGCAGCTTCCCGATCGAAGATAGCCTTGCTGCCGTGGCAATGGTCTTCGTTAACCTGACAACGGATGTTGTAAGCCGTACCACCCGAGACATATGTCGTATCGTCTGGGCCGCCACCACTGCCGGCGCCACCAAATACTTGCACCCAGTCGTCACAGGTGCTGGCACGACCTTACAGTCGTACATGGCCAATCGTATGCAAAATCATAAAAATGCCTCGGTTCTCTGGGTTGAAATTCTCGAGTTCAACCAAGCGTTCGCGCGACATCTCGGTACCGGCACTGTCGACTTCAGTCTGGGTTGAGTTCCAGTCTGCACTGAATGACGTTGAACCCATCGTGTTCCAATCCACGTCATAGGTGGCAACAATGTCGACACCTGTTGTCGTGGTAGCGAAGCCATTGGTAAAGAACGAGACGCTTGACAGGTCAGCCGCGCCGGGTACGCCCAACTCTTGCTGACATTAAGCCAAGTTAGTCGAGGCCGCGGTGCAACCCATGCCAGCAGGCACTGCTTGGCCAGAGGTATCGATAGTGCCCGTCTGCGAGATACGGTCTTCCAACTCTATCTGGAACTAGTCTGCGGTGACTGTCAAATCATCGCTCACGTCCCATGCTATGCCCACTGTCACGTTGGTTGCATCTTCTGGCTTGAGTGCTTCACCGCCTAAAAACCCAGCGATAGCGTTAGTGGTTGGGATTTGTCTACGTTGCTGCAGAACGTCTTCCACCGTGATGGTTGATACCTTGGCAGCATTAGACTGTCCCGGTGTTGGCGCCCGGAAGCCCGTACTGTAGAACGCTCTTGCATTGATCGAATCAGTGATGCTGTAGCGACTCGCGACCTTGAAATTGGTCGTGGTCCCGAAACCATCAAAGTCTTCAAACCGCAGCGCGCCTTGACCCAGCCACTCGTCAGTCACGTCAGCTTCCAAGTCGATATAAAACGCGTAGTTTGTGCGATCAAACTCAGCTGTCTGTGTTGGACTAAAACCTGCGAAGCCGTGTGCGCCAATACTCATGGCGATCAGTGGAGAAACACCATCGGCGTGGAAGTTTGCGTTCTGGAAGGCAAATTGACCGGCCTGCCATGATGCTTCTTCACTCTGACGAATCTCGAATACTTCAACGCGGTATTCAGCGCCGAATGCAACATATAGATCAGATGCAAACGCGGCGACCGCGACGGGATAGCTGAAGTCAACGTTGAAGTTATTCTCGACTTGAACGTATTTACCTAAGTTGAACTCCTGCGGGGTAGTGATACCTAGTGAGGGATTCCAGCTATTTGAGATGCAGAAAGCCGTCTCATTGGTGCCTAGATAGTAGCTGCCTCATACTTTATGCCGTTGGATCATTCGCCGCGAATACCGCCAGGGATGCTGCTGTCTTCGACACTACCACCAAAAGCCGGCGTGTAACCACCCGGGTAGATGGTGCTCGCGCCCTGGCAGTTGGCAGGCAAGGTGCTGATATCCAGCAGACCTGTTGCGGCCGTGACGGGGCAATTCGAGGTTTGGCCCGATTGGCCAACTAAACTGGTATCCATAATGGCGCGATTGCCACTATCGCTGAATACGCCGCTACGGTTGTTCGGGTTACGAAAGAAGCATTCCCCGACGACCTTGCGGTCGGCATAGTTGGCGAAGCGTTACAATTGCTGACTATCCGTCAAGTCTATACCGGCGTTGATGAAGAGCGCGTAGTCATCGTCAATTTCTGGTGCCCCCAGATCTTTGCCAAATTGGCCGCCGCCATCTCGCAACATCTCAACCTGCTGCTAAGCGACAGCGGGGGTTACTGAAACATCTGGCCCCTGACGCCGGCGGATAACGAGCCGCCGAGTTCGGCAATAACTGACGCTGCTGTTGCCGCGCAAGATACTGCGCGCCTTAACAGCGCTGAGGCTACAACACATCTAAAGGCAAAGGATAGCGTGGAGAAAGTTTGAAGAACCGGGAGATCAAAGGCATTAAACACCTATGAAACGTGTGTGGATCTACTTTTAGGCCGCATATAGTGACGTTACAGATAGCAAGCAATTTGATGGGAGTTTGACTTGGCGCATACATGGTGAAATAAAAAATAGCCTAACGCCTGCGTATTTGTGGTCTCGAGTACACGGGTGTGAATTCCACCTAGGGCCGTGCCGCATCATTGAGTGCTGGCTGAAGCGGGTAAAAGCTTTACAAGAAAGCGTTTTTGGGTTGTCATCCCTCGACTATATGGATCCTGCATCAATCGCCATGTTGAGGAATAATGAATGAGACATATCACAATGCTGCGTCCTTTATGGACCGCGATCGACTGCGGCTACCCGCAGAATCGAGCTGGTAAGGTGGCCGTTTGGGTGCCTAGGCGCAAGCATCTATGAGTCGCTTGATGCACCTGGCGTTGGCGGCCGAGTTGGCAGCATCCGCCGAGAATGACATATATGCGCCTGCGGGCTTCGCCACCGAAGGCTTTATCCATTGTTGTTGGCCAAAACAGCTGGCCGGGGTGATTGAGCGTTACTATCAAGGCCGAGACGATCTCGTGTTGTTAGATCTGGATCAACGTGCCTTCGGTAAAACGCTGGTTGAAGAAGATCCGGGCAATGGTGAAAAATTTCCTCACCTATACGCCCATATCCCGTTGTCGACGATAACAGCCAAACGAGTATTGTTGCTGGATGGCAACGGCAACGTAGATCTGAGTTTTTTATAGTGATGGTTGTTTCCGCGCCAGGACACTTCCTGGCGCCTTCACTTGTTAGAGACGTAACGTTATGGCGATTTTTCCGGGTTCTCCACTTTGCTCGTTCCACGCTTGAGCCGAAAAATCACTGACATGGACTCAAGTATCACTAAAATACTGGTGACCAACACCACGATATCTATGGTCACCAGCAAGTAGTTGTCATCCTTCCAGTACTCCACCAGCTTGATAACGCCAGCGTAGAAAGAGGTGAACAGCACAAACGCCATGGGAATCAGGGTATAGCGTGCCGGCCGTCCAAGCCGTATCAACATCACAGAGATCACCAGTAAGGTCATGGCCGCGAGTATCTGGTTGGTAGAGCCGAACAAGGGCCAGATAATCATACCGCCTGAGCCATTGGCACCGCCGGCACCAAAGGCGAGCAGCAAGCAGGCCGTGACCGCCAACAGCGTCGCTACGATGCCGTTGTCCAGAGCGGGAATCTTGTAGATCGTACCCCACTCCTGAATGATATAACGCTGCAGGCGTACCCCAGAGTCCATGGTGGTGCCGGCAAACAACACCACCATCACAGCCAGTAAAGTGGTGGCAAGGTCCTTCGGTAGACCCCAGCCCGCATTCACCAGGCTTGCGCCACCCGCGATAAAGGCGCCGGCACTGCCGCTACCAAAATGGTCGTACAGTTCATGCCATTCGGCTGGCGTGGCCGCATAAGCGACGCCGCTGACGGCGACGATGGTAATCAATGCTAATGAGCCCTCGCCGATAGCGCCCAGGTAACCGACAAAGCGAATATCGGGCTCCTTGTCTACCTGCTTGGAGCTGGTACCCGAGGCGACGATGCCGTGAAATCCAGAGATCGCACCGCAGGCTATGGTGACGAATAGCAACGGCAGCAGGGAAGGCGTATCCTCGCTCATCTGGGTGTTGAAAGCGGGTGCGGAAATATCGGGCATAAACAAGAATACCGCGCCATACAACAGAAACAGGCCGACAAATAATTGCAAGCCATTGATGAAGTCTCGAGGTTGTAACAGGGCCCATACGGGTAGCATTGAGGCAATGGCTGCGTAAGCGAACAGGATCAGAATCCACCAGGCGTTCGCCGACAGGCCCGCCATTTCAGTGGGTAGTGACAGCGGCATGCTATTGCCCAGATAGATAGAGACATACAGCGCGACTACCCCCGCGATGGACAGCCCGATCAAGTTAAACTTGCGTCGTGTTAGTTGACCAATGATGAGAGCGACGACAATGGCAGACCAGGCAGGAAAGACTGCGCCAGGATTGCCCACAAAGGCGTTGGCGATAACCACGCCAAACACCGCGTTGACCATCAATAGAACGAGAAACACCACCACCATGAACAGTGCCCGGGTACGACTGCCAATCACCGTCTCGGAGAGGGCGCCCATAGACAGCCCCTTGTGACGACTACTGGCCCACATGGCCCCGGTGTCGTGCACGCCGGCGAAGAATATCGTGCCCAGCGTGACCCAGGCCACGGCAGGTACCCAGCCCCAGTAGACGGCAATAGCGGGTCCAACAATAGGCGCTGCGCCGGCCACGGAGGTAAAGTGATGACCCCAAAGGACAAACTTATTGGTGGGCACAAAATCGACGCCGTCGTTGAACTCATGCGCCGGGGTAATGAAATTTGGATCAAGGCCAAAAATCTTTTCAGCGATAAATTTGGCATAAACAAACCAGCCAAACGACATGCCTGCAATGCCAAGTACAACGATCATGATAGATTGCATATTGTTTTTCTGCCGCCATAAGTTCAGCGCAAGAATAGCCTGATGACTGGTGGAGGGCCAGCTAACCCGCGTGGACCAATAGTTGTGTTTGCATTGCGCGGGGTAAAAATGAGAAGGTGCGATGCATTCAGTATGATTAAACGCGGGTAAATGAGACATGGTTAGCAAGTATGTGAGTTTATGCAGGGCGCTACTTAGACAGCTATCTAGACAGTCAGGTTGGGTGCTACTCAGCGTATTGGCGGTGCTTGGGTTGGCCGGTTGTGGCGAGACCACTGATGTACAGATGCCTATGCCGGAATCTGCGCCTGAAAGCGCGGTTGCCATACCCATTGACGGCCCGGCTGATCTGGTGCTGCGGGGCGGCAAGATCGTGACCGTTGATGACAATATCGCCGATGCCGAGGCGATGGCTGTGCGGGGCTACACCATAACCGCTGTTGGTACTGACGAGGCAATCGCTGGCTATATCGGTCCTGAGACACAAATCATTGAGCTTAATGGCCGGCTGGTCACGCCGGGTTTTATTGAGGGCCATGGCCATTACATGAGTCTCGGTCGCGCCCGCCAAATCCTTGATCTGAGTACCGCCAGAAACTGGCAAGAGATTGTCAGCAAAGTGGCTACCGCTGTCGATAAGGCAGAGCCCGGCGAGTGGATCTTCGGCCGCGGCTGGCATCAGGAAAAGTGGGATAGTCTGCCGGCTAACAGTATTGACGGCGTGCCGATTAACGACACGCTCAGCGAAGTCGCCCCGGTTAACCCCGTGTACTTGGGGCATGCCAGTGGTCATGCCGCCTATGCCAATGACGCGGCGTTGAAGGCGGGCGATATTGATGACAACACGGCGGACCCTGCCGGCGGCACTATCGTGCGTACAGATGCTGGCCTTGCTACAGGTCTGCTGCGGGAAAACGCACAGAGTTTTGTCGAGAAGGCCATCGATCAGTATATGGAGCGCCTGTCGCCCGAAGAGAACGCGTTGCTAATGCGTGAGCGTGTAGCCTTGGCTGCCCAGGAGGCCCTGTACTTTGGTATCACGTCGTTTCACGATGCAGGCGCAAGTTTTGCGACCATCGACTTCATGCGCGCATTAGAGGCCGAAGGGAATCTACCTGTACGGCTGTATGTGATGGTGCGGCAGGAGTCCAATGACGCTATGGCAGAAAAGCTCGGCGGTTATCTGCAGCTTGCCGAGGGCAATGACTTTCTGACAGTGCGATCTATCAAGCGCCAAATTGATGGTGCGTTGGGTGCCCACGGTGCCTGGCTACTTGAACCCTATGATGACATGCCTGAGACAGCCGGTCTGGTGTTAGAGTCCGTGGCAGATATCGAGGTTACCGCAGGCCTCGCTGTAACGCATGGCTACCAGTTGAATACCCACGCTATCGGCACCCGAGCGAATCGTGAGACGCTGGATATCTATGCGCGCACCTGGCAGCAGATGGAGGTCGATGGCGGGGATTTACGCTGGCGGGTAGAGCATGCCCAACACATACATCCGGACGATGTGCCGCGTTTTGGCGAGATGGGTGTGATTGCTGCTATGCAGGGTATTCACGCGAGTTCTGACGGACCCTGGATACCGTCGCGCCTTGGTGCTGCTCGCACCGAGAGTACATCTTACCCGTGGCGTGACCTGATCGCGTCGGGGGCGATGATTGCCAACGGTACTGATGTGCCTGTCGAGCCAATCAATGCCATTGCTTCTTTCTATGCGTCGGTGTCGAGGATGACCAGTACTGGCGAGAAGTTTTTTCCCGAGCAGGCCATGACGCGCATGGAGGCATTGAAAAGCTACACGATCAACAATGCTTACGCGGCCTTCGAGGAAAATATTAAAGGCAGCCTGACACCCGGTAAGTATGCTGACATTGTTGTGCTGTCACAGGATATTCTGACTATTCCCGAGTCACAGATTCCTAACACCCAGGTGGACTACACCATTGTTGGCGGCCAAGTGAAGTTTAATCGGGAAACGTTCCAGGCTAACAACAGAGACTAGGCCATGCAGCCCTTGCCTCTATCAAAAGCAATGATGGGGTTATAAGGTGTCAGCCATAAGAAGTTTGCATCGCGTTTTGGTTGGCTTATGCTCGAAAACAACCCGTTTTTAAATTTATTGTAAGGTGGAGTTTATGTCCCTGGCGTTAACAATTAACCTTTTAGTCATCGTGGCGCTTGTTGTGGGCCTAGTAAAGCTGCGGGTGATGGGTTTGTCTTTGTCCAGGCGGGTGCTCGTGAGTTTGATCGCAGGCGCGTTGCTAGGGTTAGCTCTGCAAGCGATTTATATCGATAGCCCGGAAGTGATCACGGCCACGTTGGGGTGGAGTAATGTGCTGGGGTCCGGCTATGTGAGTCTGCTTAAGATGATCATCATGCCGTTGATCTTGGTGTCCATGATCGCCGCCGTCGTGCGTATGGAGGCTGTCGCAGCGCTTGGGAAAATCGGTGGTTTGGTGGTGGGTATGCTTATTTTCACGACGATTATTGCCGCCCTGATCGGCATTATGGTCACGAACATCTTTGGCTTGACGGCCGAGGGTCTGACCGAAGGCGCTCGGGAGTTGGCGCGTGCTGAAGTGTTGGTTGTCAGTCAGACGACGGTCGCTGACATGGGGCTAGCGCAGATTATGTTGAGTTTTATTCCACAGAACATCTTCAGTGATCTTACTAATGCCCGGCCAACGTCGATTATTGCCGTCGTGATCTTTGGCATTCTGACCGGTATCGCTGGTCTGCACCTCAAACATGACCACCCAGAGCAGGGCGCTGCGTTCAGCAGTTTTGTTGAAACGGCTCAGGCCGTGGTGCTGCGACTGGTGCGTATGGTCATTGGCTTGACCCCCTATGGCGTGTTGGCCTTGATGCTGAAAGTGACTGCCAGCTCCAGCGGCGATGATATTCTCAATTTGCTGGGCTTTATTATTGCTTCCTACCTGGCGATTTTCCTGATGTTTTGTGTGCATGCCTTTTTGATATTTTTGGCGGGCAAGAGTCCTGCGGACTACTTCAAGCGGGTCTGGCCAGTACTGACCTTTGCCTTCACGTCGCGTAGTTCTGCAGCCACTATCCCATTGAATGTCGAGACCCAGATCCGGGAACTGAATGTCGCCAGCCCTATTGCCAACTTGTCAGCAACCTTCGGTACGACGATTGGACAAAATGGGTGCGCGGGGATTTATCCGGCCATGTTGGCGGTCATGGTTGCCCCTACGATGGGTGTCAATCCGCTAGACCCGATTTTCATTCTGACGTTGGTTGGCGTGGTGGCGATCAGCTCTTTCGGTGTGGCGGGCGTCGGCGGTGGAGCAACGTTTGCCGCGTTGATTGTCTTGCCGGCTATGGGCTTCCCCGTGGCGTTGGTGGCGTTATTGATTTCCATTGAGCCGCTGATTGATATGGCGCGCA
>Ga0307488_10004295_pt1 | contig 11884 bp, 10 predicted proteins | sample SB02metaG_FD_202248 | JGI IMG/M metagenome (GOLD analysis project Ga0307488, IMG submission 202248) | Sea-ice brine microbial communities from Beaufort Sea near Barrow, Alaska, United States - SB 0.2 | ecosystem: Environmental > Aquatic > Marine > Coastal | place: USA: Alaska | collected...
CTTGTAACTTATGGAAGTACACTGAGAGTGAACGTGAAGGCAAGGTATGTATTTACTTAGGTAAGAACAAGACGATTGCCTACCACTACGCAGAGAGTAGCTTTCGTGAGTGTCCTAAGCAGTTTCAATGTAAGTACTCACCTAATGCTAAAGCTAAAGTAAGTATTAAAGATATACTTAAGGGACTCTCAGATGGGTTTTAATGTGTAACATTTTGTTACTTGACAATAAATATATTATTGGTATAATGTGTTTAAGACACTAATAAAGAAAGAAGAATGACAATGCAGTTTCAAGGATTTAAACCAGAAGCAATGCAACGTATTGCAGGTACGATGGGCTATAATGGTGACATGTCTAAGTTTGGTAATTTCTTAAATGAGAATCCTAATGCTAAAAAACAAATGAACATGTTTAATCAAAAAGCTGTTAGTATGATGAATGGCGGTTTAGCTACTAGAAATTATCATACAGGTGGTGTTGCTGGTCACGTACATGGCCCAGATAATCCTGATCCAGACGCTACAACAACACAAATGCTTAACTTAGGACAGACACCTGCTTACACTGGTGAAGAGGTAGCTGTTGAACCTGTTATTGAACAGATACAACAACTTGATAATGAGGGTAATCCTGTATATAAACAGGTACAGTCAGTTGATAGTAATGGCCTACCAGCATTTATAAATGATCCCAACAATCCCGGCGAGAAAATTCCAAAAATGGAGACTTCTACTACAGAATTTGAAATGATTGATAAACCACAAACAACAGTACCTCAAATTAAAGCAGACATGATTGATCGTACAACAGGTCAAAAACAAAAGACAGACCCCGAAACAGGTTTTCCTTTATTTGAAGTTGACTCTGAGGGTGAGTCTACAGGCGTTCCAATTATGGAAAGTGTAGTTCCTGAAGGTGGTTTAGCCACAGCATCAGGTACTGTGTTTAAACAAGATCAAGCCATTGATTCAGGTACTGGAAGTTTAAAAACACAAGCCAAAGATGCACAGGGTAACCCTTTATTTGAAGCAGATGGCGTAACACCTAAGATGGAAGATGCAGGGATAAAGGCTCAGCAAACATTAGCCCAAGCAGGAAAACCAAAACTAGACTCCGCAGGTAATCCAGTACTAGATGCAGAGGGCAATCCAGTTATGGAAGGTGCCAAAGTTGTTGATGAGAGACAGCTTGATGCTGAAGGCAATCCCATTATATCTACAGTTGATACATCTCTAACTAGTGGTCAAGTAGGTGAAGCCTTAGAGGGCGGTCCTAGAAATATGGACGATCCTAAAAATATACAGTTGTTGGCACAGTTAGAGAAACCTTTTAATGATAAAGAACCAATACTTAGGGAAGCCCTTGAAAACGTAAGTGCATTCGGAATTTTACAAGAAACTAAGAGAGCAATAGGTCAAAAAAATAATGAACTTGCTAGACTCAGACCTACTGATTCTGGTTATGACGCAAATAAAAAACGATTTTTAGAACAGATACGAGAGTTACAAGAAAGCCAACAGGAATCAGTAAGAATTTTAAACAACTCTCCTGAAGGAATAGCTCTTAAGGAAAATACAGCGGCAAAAAATGCTGCTATAGATAAGTTTAAAGCAGGTAGTGAGGGTGTTAGTGCTGCCAAGGGTACTCTATCTGAAGATGCTAAAGTAAAAGCTCAAGAAGGCACTACATCTAAGACTAGCTTTGATGGCGAAGCTATGCTTGCTAAGGTAGATAAAAGTATACTACCACCGGGTATTAAATATAATGCCGAGACAGGTAATTTTGACTACCAACAACCTGATGATATGCCTCGTCCTCGTCCCGGTGAGCCATTACCAGAACAAACCTTTTCAACTATATCACTTACTCCTCAAGAAGTAGCTACAAAAGCGGGTATGCCTTTAATAGAACTAGATGAATTTACTGCTGAAGGTTCATTAGCTAGGACACTAGGAGTAGATGAAAAGTTTATACAGGAAGTAGTAGCAGGTACTCGTACAGTTACAGATGAAGAAATAGCTGCTGCTGCAAAAAGAAGTGGCACTCCTGCTGCTGACATCCTTAGTATGATAGACGTAACTAAGGCTAAGGCTGCTAAGTTTGAGGGAGACACACCTGAAGTAACTGCTGTAACTGAATATACAGACCTAGACGCTGAAGCTGCTTCAAGAGAAGTACAAGCAAATGAACTAGCTAAAGCTGAAGGCATAGGCTTAGACGCAGAGCAGGCTGGTACTGTATCATCTGAATATGCTTCTACTCTTGAGGCTGCAAAAGGTAAAGTAGCAGCAGGTGAGATTGTAGAAACAGCAGACTATTACAACTTACCAGCTACGGATATTGCAGAAATAAAAACAACCTCTGTACAAGATGCAGCTAAGAGTTCAGAGTACACTTCAGCAGATGCAGCTAAGTCAGGTTATGAAAGTGATGTTAGTGGCGTTCAAGGCAGAGTTGGTGCTAATGAACTTGCAAATGCAAATGACATATTGGCTACTGCAAAAGCTGTAGAGGCTACTGCAGCTACTATGAATGCATTAGATGCAGCATCTATGGCAGTAGCAGTTCAGGGTAGTCTAGCACAAACATCCTTAGCTACACCACAGACAGGTGTAGTAGAAACTAAAGCTACTATGCAAGGTCAGATGACATCTCTTATGCAACAGTTTGATAATGGTACACCTGCATGGGCTGCTGGTGCAATGAGGGCTGCTAATGCAGCAATGGCAGCACGTGGTATGGGTGGTTCATCTATGGCTGCTTCAGCTATTGTACAGGCTACAATGGAATCTGCTATACCTATTGCTCAGGCTGATGCACAAACCTTTGCTCAAATGAGTATGACTAATTTAAATAATCGTCAGCAAGTATCTTTAGCTAATGCTGCAGCTAGTCAGAATATGGAGTTAGCTAACCTTAATAACCTGCAACAGTCAATGCTACAAAACTCTAGCAATAACTTTGCTCGACAGTCTGCTAACTTATCTAATTCACAGGGTGTAGTTCTTGCCAATGCTCAATTCAAGAGTGCTTTGCAGGGTAAGACCATTGATGTTAAAACACAGACTTCACTAACTAATGCTGCAAGATATGCTGAGTCAAATAATATTAACTTAAGTAATAGTCAACAGGCGATACTACAAAGAAGTTCTGAAAACTTAACTGTAGAAACAGCTAACCTTAGCAGTGAATCTTCTACTGCCTTAGCTAATCTTCAAGTACGTGCTGCACTTGTAGGACAGGAGCTAACTAACGAACAACAGACAGCTATGTTGCAATCCTCTCAGGACTTTGAGGGTGCTAAGTTTGATGCTTCAGCTAAACAACAAGCCTTCTTACAGGATGCACAGGCTACTGCTGCACTTGAAGGTAAGTCTATGGATATACGTCAGCAAACGCTACTCTTTAATGCGTCACGTATTGCTGAAGTAAATGACATAAACCTTACTAATGAACAGGCTGTAGCTTTACAAAAATCTGCTGAAAACATGCAGGTAGAATTAGCTAACCTATCTAATGAACAACAAACATCACTAGCTAATGCACAGCTTAGGGCTTCCTTACAAGGTAAAGTACTAGACAATAAACAACAGGTAGCTATTTTAAATGCTGCAAAGTATGCTGAAGTAAACAACATTAATCTTAGTAATGAACAGGAAGCCTTTGTACAGGAGTTTGCTACTAAGAGTGCAATGGAAGGTAAAGTACTAGATAATAAACAACAGGCTGCTATCTTTAACATCTCTGCAGAATTAGATGAACGTAAAATAGAACTTGACAACGAACAAAAGACTAGGTTGTTTAACACTGCAAACAAACAACAGATGGAAATAGCAGATGTATCTAATAGACAACAGGCAGCTTTAGCTAATGCACAGATTGATGCTGTACTTGAGGGAAAAGAACTTGACAACAGACAACAGGTAGCTGTACTTGAGGCTGAGAAATATGCTGAAGCTGCTAACATGACGTTTACTGCAGAACAAAAAACAGCACTGCATAACTCTGAGTTAATGAAGACTATTGGTCTAGCTGAGATGTCAACTAATGCTACTATTGCTTTGCAGAATGCAGCTACTGTGGCTAATATGGATATGGCTAACTTAAATAATAGACAACAAGCTGAAGTACTTAATGCTCAAGCATTTTTAAATATAGATATGACTAACCTTAATAATGAACAGCAGACTATGTTGTTTAAAGCACAGGCAATGCAACAGTCTATCTTAACAGATGCTGCTGCTGAAAATGCATCAAACCAATTTAATGCCACAAGTCAAAACCAAAGTGACCAGTTCTTCTCTAACCTTAAAACTAATATAGATCAGTTTAATACCTCTCAAGCAACTGCTATATCTCAAACTAATGCAGGTGAAGCTAATGCCTTATCTAAATTTAATACAGAAGTACAGAACCAACGTGATCAGTTTGAAGCAAGTAATGAAATTGTAATAGCACAATCAAATGTAGTGTGGCGTAGGGAGATTGCTACTGCTGATACCGCCGCTGTAAACAGAGCTAATGAAATTAATGCCACTAATGTAATGGACATGTCTAATCAAGCCTATGCAAACTTATGGCAAGAACATGGTGACTTAATGGAGTGGGCATGGTCTTCTGCTGATAACCAGTTAGATAGGCAAAATACTGTATTGTTAAGTCATATGGCTTCAGCAGCAGGTGCAACAGCGGCTGAAGTAGCTGCTGGTAATGCGGCATCTGCAGCTATGGGTAGCTTCGTAACTAAAGCATTGCTTGGTGGCTTAGGTATAGACTTTGGATAAAGAGAAAATAGGAGAGTAACATGTCACTACAAGGACAGGCTTTAGCGGCTTACAGAAAAACATTAAATGAAGCCATGAAAGGTAAGCCCAAAGAAATGCAGGAAGAAGCCACTGTAATGGGTAGTGGTTTACTATCACGTAATAAATCTGTAAAGCCAAAAGAAGATCAAGCTGATCCTAATGATAAGTCTGCTTACCTTATGGAGCAGTTTAAGGGCTTACAAAGAATGAGAGGGAAGTTATCTAATGGCTGAAGCTAAACCATTTCTGAACGGGCCTGTACCGGGACAGTCTTTAACAGCAGAACTAGGCGCACGTCCTTGGCAACAACCTGCTAAGTATACAAATGTAGAAGATGCCTTAGAATTTTATGCAGATAAACTTACAGACCCTAAATTAAATGATAGTCTTTTAGATGCACTTGAAACAGGTATGCCAGTTACTTCTTTAGCAGAAGTAATTGTACAGGCTAGTGCTATGGAAGGTCTTCATACAGTAGACGTGTCTATTATGCTACTACCTATTATAATGGAACTCATTGCCTATGTTGGTGATGAGGCTGGCGTTAAATATAATATGGGTGTAGACATTGAACTTGATGAGGATGTAATATCAGAAGATAGAATAGCTATGGCTATGAATAGAATAAAAGATAAAATGCCAGACGATGATGAAGAAGATGAACCTTTAGAAATTCCTGATGAGCCTATGGCGGAAGGAGATGCTGGGGAACAACCAAACGGATTGATGGCAAGAAGTGAACCAGAGTCAGATCAAGAAAAAATGGAGCCTGCAGAAGAACAGTCAGAAGCCCCATCAGAAGCTGGACCTGAAACAAATAGTTTAATGGCAAGGAGAGCATAATGGGTTTTAATTTAATGTCATTTTTAGGTGGTGCTGCTCTAGGCGGTGAAGAGATACTAGATGAGAATAGAGCATATGCTAAACAAAAAGAACTGACAGCAGAAGAAAGAAAGTGGCAAATTGCTACAGAAGATAGGGCAGATGCTAGGACTAGGCGAGCTAAACGTGATGCTAGAATAAAAGATGATGATACTTTATTAGAGCAATTAACATTTCATTATGGTGCTGAAAAAGCGCCTGCTATGGCAAAACAAGGAAGAGGATATATAACTGAGGCTTTAAAAAGAGCGAGTTTATATTCTGAGGCAGGGTATGATCCCGGTACTATGGTTGAAATTGGTTCTTTAACAGGAGAAGATTTGCCATCTAACCCTCCATTAACTGGACCGAATGCCCCTGCAGCTTTATCTAAAGGAGCACTAACCTTTAAACCTGTGCCTAAAAAAGTCACTGCTGTAAAAAATACTTGGGAAGCTAAGTTAGTAGAACACACCGATGCTAGGTTAAGTATTTCTGCTGATGATGCGGACGCAATAGCAAATTGGGAAAAAAGAAATGATGCTTTAGTAGATGGTCATGCCTCTTGGAAGGCAGCTACAAGCAAGAAACTTGGCGACACTGAGGGGCAATTAGATTTTTCTACACGTAGCAGAGATGCTATTTTACAAGACCCTATTAATAACATTTTAAGAACTGAAAATGTTGTGGAGTTAGGAGTTGATGGTAAAATACTAAAGGCTATTGTTGGACAAGAAGCTAAAATACTTGGTTTAAGAGCTAGAGTTATAAGGGCAAATGGAAAAGCATATGCAGATGTAAATGATAAACCCTTTCAAGTTAAATTAAAGTCGCAACAAAGAGGCATAATAGCAGATACAGTCGCATATGCTAACAGTGTCCAATTTAAAAAAGACAATCCTGTTATTGGAATAGGTTCGGATAAGAAAGGTTTTGTACCTTTAGTTGAGGGGGAAACTCGCAGTAAATCAGACATAGCTGCTGGCCTAGCTAGCGGTAAATATGTACCTAATCAAGTTGTAGAGTACATAGGTGCTGATAATAAAAAAAGGTCTGCCGTTGTAACCCCTTATGGAGTATTAGGCTTTGATGGATTTTAATTCTTTCTTTACCCCTTTAGATAGGGCAGAAGATAAAGAGGATACTCAAGAAGAATCTAATTTTAATTCTTTCTTTACCCCTTTAGATAGTGCAGAAGATAAAGAAGATACTCAAGAAGAATCTAATTTTAATTCTTTCTTTACTCCTTTAAGTAGTACAGAAGTTGTAAGTCAGCCCACTCCTCTTGATGAAGAAAAGCCTAAACTACAGCAAACTCCTATAACTATAGATGATGTAGGTTATGAAACTCCTGTTGAAGATGATCGTGAACCTACCTCTGCAGAGAGTCAAGCCTTATCCTTTATTGAAAATGATATTGTAGATGCAGAAGTAGCCGACCTGTCCATAAAAGGGCAAGAGGTACTGAAAGATTTTTACGAATCTAGTCTAGTTAAGCTTACTGGAGAGCAAGCAGAAAAAACATTTGATGAGGAAGAAGAGTTTGCTACTAAAAAACTTGATGCAAAACAAGCGGACATGCTTGGCCCGGGATTAAAAGAAAAGTATTTAGAAAGTAGAAAATTACGTGCCGAAAATAAAGATGCAATAATAAAAGGTAGGAACCTTGAGTTTAGAAACCAATTAACAGAAAGGTATAATGCACTTAATGATATTCTTTCTGATAAGGAACATGTAGATTCTAAAACAGGTAAAGAATACAGCAATCCAATTCGTAAACAAATGGTACTGGCTTTGTTAGACAAAGGCTACGATGTAAATAGTATTAGTCACGCCATTGGTGCTGCTGAATTTTCTCCCTTTTTAGGTACTGCACTGGGCATTATAGATGTACCTGCCACATTATCTCAGGCTAGGCAATTACAAGATGAGGGTGAAACTGGCATGGCAAGAGCTATGCAAGTAATATCAGGTGTTGAAATTGTAGCAGGTGTTGTGGGTGCAGGGTTTATGGTTAAGGGCGCTAAGAAATTACTTGGTGTTACTCCAAAACCTAAGACTAATCAAATAATGAAACAGATAGTAGACGCTGATATAACTACTACAGCGAAAACTGTTAAGGCCGCTAGTAAAGTAGCAGGAACTAAAGAGGGAAGAGAACTTTCACAACAATTTATAAAAGAGTTTGAGGCGTCTAATGAAGTAAACGTAACGAATGTCAATCCAGATACAGGCGAGCTTACCATTAACCCCCTAAAGGCAAGGGATGCGGGGAGAGATACCGCTAACGAAGCTATGAGAATACAAATGAGTAGGGCTGCAGGAGAAGCTGAACTTATAGCTGAAGGCGGTGATGCAGACAGAATGTTTACAGATGCAGAAGCCTTCTTAGATGTAGGTGATGATGCTGATGCACTACTTAGTCCTATACTGAAACCTGAAAAGTTCAATGCTATTGTATCTATAGCCAGTGACTTTAAGAAAGCTAATCCTAATGATTGGGATAATAAAAAGACTGTTATAGATAATTTGTTTGACCTTACTGTTGGTAAAAACATAGACGAGAATCAAGCACTTGCGGACAGTCTTCGCAAGTATGGCATGACATTTGACGAATATGTAATGACAGTAGTTAGCGGTGGGTCAGACGCTGGTAAAATACTTAATCAGTTATCACAAATAAAACGTGCAGGCCATTTAGAAAACGTTAATGCTAGTAAAAATAAAGCGATAGAAAATAAACAGAATAGTTTTATGCGTGGGTTTAGAAGGCTAGAAAACATTAGACGTGGTGGCATGGTCAGTATGATTAAGACTGCTGCCCGTAACTTGCAGTCGGCTACTATACGTGCGCCTATGGAAGCCCTTGAGAACATAATGGATAACTCTCTTGTAGCTATGCAAAATGATGGGGTAATTGAGGGTGGTAAGGCACTGCTAGACTTTAGAGGTGGGTGGAAAGGGTCACTGTCTCATTTAAAATACATGTATCAGGAGCCTGTACTGGCTAAAAAACTTACTGATCATATCTTAGATAGACCAGAGTTTGAAAAACAATATACTAATCTATTTGATAATGTCAATGAGTATCAGAAGGCAACGGGCCGTGGTGAAGGTGGTGCATTTGACACTGTAGTAAGTAAGCTAGAAGACGTAGTAACATTTGCTAACACTCCTAACAGGATACAGGAATATCTTGTACGTAGGGGTGCCTTTATGGGAGAGATGGAACGTCTAGTCAAACGTGAGTATGACATAGACTTAGTTGGCGCATTGAAAGACGGTAAGCTACGTGACCTTATGGCTAACAGTAGTTCCGTTAGACCTAAAGGTAAAGCAAAGTTTGAAGACTTAGTGGAAACATCTATCCGCAGGGCATTAGATGTAACCTATGCTAAATCACCTGATGTAAAAATATTTAGAGACTCCGCTAATTTTATTACTCGTAATGGTTTAACTACAGTTATAGAATTTCCAAGATTTATGTTTAACTCACTAGAACTAATGGGGCAATATTCTGCTGGCGCATTTAACCCAGCCCTTCAACGTATTTTTAAGATGAAAAAAGGACCAATAGACCGTAAGGATCGTCAGAATATTACTAGAAACATGACAGGTCTTATGGCGATTACTGCTGCCTACCAGTACAGAACTAGTGGTGAAGCACCGGCTTCGTATGAACAACTTAACACAGGTGGTGGTACTGTTATGGATACCTCACCTCAGTTTCCTTTGCGTCAAATGCTTTGGATAGGTGAGGCTACTAATCAACTAGTAAAAGGAACATATAATGATTGGGGTGGTGCAAAAGTAGATGAAATACTAGAGACTTTTGGTGGCTCATCCATGAGAACAGGTGCAAGTAATGTATTTATAGATCAAATAGGAGATATTATTAGCGATGCTGGTGATGTTAAGGGCAGTGATGACTTAGGAAAACTATTAGGTGCTACTATAGGTAACTATGTATCTTCATGGGGTGTACCTATTGCGCAAGTTATAGAGGCACAGCGTATCTCTGGTGATAGACCTATGACTTACGAAGATAGGTCAGGAGATTATGAACTAAAAACTTTTGGCGAATCATTCAAGTCTAATTTCAGTCGTTCTATTGATCAAAGGTATGGCAATTTAACAGACCCTAGTGCCATAAAAGATATGCCAGTACGTGAAGGCCTCTTTGATGCAGAGGAAGGCAGATCAAGAGTAGGTGCAATAGGCAGTGGCATACTAGGTATCACTAGGTTCACAGGTAATTCTGAAGATGCGGAGTATTTAATTCGTAAAGGATTTAATGATTGGGAATTAGGCAGTCGTGATCCTATTAAAAAGGTCAGGAATGAAGCCAACAAACGGATACGTAAGGACATGCCTACTGTAGTAGGTTACGTTAGACAATTTGAAACTCAATTACGTAAAAAGTATATGGATATGCCAGCCACAAGTGAGTACAAACAAGACACTACCATAGATCAATACGTAAACAGGCGAGTTAGACCTATGATAAAGGGTTATATGAGGGACTTACAGTCACTTGTAAAGGAAGCTGCTGATGGTAAGGCTACCCTTGAAGAGTTGGCTACCAGAGACTTTAATAAAATGCCTAAGGAGAGTAGGGAAAGGGCAGTAGATGCCTACAAAGAAATGCAAGATGGCCTACCTAAGAAAGATAGACAGCCTTTTGACATGAAGAACGGTAGTCATTTAATAATACTAAAGACTTTAGATAAAGCACTAGGTGTACGAGATTCTTTTTTATAATAAAGTGAGGGGGCAATTAAGCCCCCTTTTTCTTTACCTATTGTCACCACTACCACCAATAGTACCATTAGCCTTACGCTTAGACAGTTTCAATTCATTCTGACTAGCAATATATCCCAGTGATAGCTGCATGTCTGTTGCTAGTGCGGCAATATACCACAGTACATCACCTAACTCCTTGGCAATGTCATCCCTATCACCCTCATTAAACACACCTTCCTTATCACGTAAAACCTTCTTGACTTTGTTGGCTACCTCACCTGCCTCACCTACTAGGCCCAGTGCAGGGTACACTACCTTATCTGTATAGATAGCTGTAGTTGCTGCTGATCTTTGGTACGCATTAAAATCAGACATGTGATACTTGCCCTCCATGAAATTGATTGCATCCTTCTCTAAGCTGTTCATCCTTTATAACCTTTGTTAAATTCTCATCGTAGGCTTTATTATACCCACGTTCCCACTCACGAAACAACATAGTGTCAAGGTGAAAGGGATTGGTCTGCCCACCTCTCTTGAAGGCATAGTAGCCCTGTTGAAACTGTACCTTGAGGGGGGCATCATACTTGCCCAACCCCCTAGACTTACGTGTCATTACCTTCATTATGCAGCTTCCTTTACATTGATTAGCTGGGCTTCTATATAGGGTACGTGGTAAAACTGTTCTCCCTTCATAATGTTTCTACCCCTTGCCTCTTTAAGTTTATCATCTGTAAGTTGTGTACTGTCAATACACCATGCCTGCTTCATGTCCTCTCTGAATACATAGAACTTTAGGTTGCCTTTGTGTTTACTTAGTAACTTCTTCTTACGTTCAGGTATACGTATCTCTGTCCAGTGTGTAGGCCAGTCTCCTTTCCATGCTGCCTTTACTTCTGCTTCATTGAAGTAAGTTTCACCATCCATCTGTGTAACTAGGTCAGCGTCATAAGACTCTTCACTATTCACAACGATATGTCCCTCTATCTCTAGGTGTTTCGTTAAAGTATTCTTGGCTATGCCATCATACTTGCCATAGAGATTGTGAGAGAATGGTTTTCTATATGCTGTCATATTTATTCCTGTTCTGATTCAGTTTCTATTGGTTCTACTTTAGCTTTCAACTCATTTGCTTTAAGTTGTTGTATACTAGCCACGCAGTTACGCACATGATCTAGTAGCTGTAAAGAGTTATTGCCTACCGTAAGTATATTTAAGATAGCTTTAATCTCTTCATTTTCATTGTCTACTTCATACTCAGTATCGTCTAGTGTTACTTTCATTTGTAAGGTTTCCTTTTTCCTATTACTTTAATATAGTGATTAATTATCGTCTTGTCAAGTGCTATCCTAAGATACCTTTATCTAATTTAAATGGTAAAGAAAAACATTGACTAACTGCCTTTGCTAATTTACTAGGTTTTGTTTTGATTAAATGCGTCATACTATTTACTCTATAGGCTTGACATGCTTCTT
>Ga0307488_10004296_pt1 | contig 11883 bp, 18 predicted proteins | sample SB02metaG_FD_202248 | JGI IMG/M metagenome (GOLD analysis project Ga0307488, IMG submission 202248) | Sea-ice brine microbial communities from Beaufort Sea near Barrow, Alaska, United States - SB 0.2 | ecosystem: Environmental > Aquatic > Marine > Coastal | place: USA: Alaska | collected...
CTTAGTATAATATGAATATTAATAGGAGATTATTATGACCATACAACGAAATGGTACTAGCAGACCAGGCGAAATGCTAACTGGAGATCTAGAATTTTTCACAGCATATTCACTAGTTGACGTATCAGACAGTGCAGTTTCAGATCCAAATGACGCAGATGTCGACGGATACAACCAAGCACAAAATTTAAATGTATTATTACAAACATTGGGACTAAGAGCCCAAGCAATTATCAGTAGTGTAACTAAACGCACAACACAGGCGATGGCCGACTATAGTTTTGGTACTGACTATACTGGAAACCAGACTATGTGGCTTGTAAAATTTGCCACTGAGTACAAAGGTGCCTGGGCTAAAGACGCAGATCTCACATACCATTTGGTACAGGATTGTAACAATGTTGCAATCACAACATCATTAGATGATACAGCTACAATTACTCCCAAGCAATTTGATACAAGTAATGCTGCAAAGAAAAATTTATACTTTGTCCGTAATGATGTAATCTAATACAATATCTAGTAGTTTAATTATTCGCCGAACACCTATAAATAGGTGTAAGGGATTGATTCCCTTTCGGCTAAGCGAATAGGCACACTTTCATAGGCAACAGAATACGGAGTCGGTCACTAGCCTCCGTTAACAAAAGGCCAAAATAACAATACTCACACTATTGTAACATCGATATTATTCGATGAAGACAAAATAGGTAAGAGAAATGTCACAACTGGAAAGAGAAAACCTTGAAGCACATGTAGACCTTTGTGAAGAGAGATATAGAGTGTTGGAAGAAAAAGTTAATAGAGTTGGAGATGGTCTTGACCGTCTGGCAACTGTCGTCGCCGAAATGCGCGAAGAAAATATAAAGCAACATCAAAGTAGCAATAAAGTAATTATTATGGCTGCTGGTACAGTTATCAGTGGTTTATTGGGAACTATCGTAGTCGTCCTAATGGCCTTTCTATAAAACTCCTTGTAATTTGTCATAAAGATAAATATATGCAAGGAGTTTTTTTCTATGCAATTAACCGAACTATATGAAAGCACAAGCACATCTACAGTATTAGAGGCCAAACTAGTTTGGGCCCGTACTGGAAAGAGCTTGACCCGTAAATATCGCTGTACAGTTGGTAAACGTAAAGGCAGAGTTGTTGCTAGCCCAACGCAATGCAATGCTCCAATAGACTTAAAAAAGCGTTTTACACTAAAACGAACAAAAGCAATGAAAGGTGCCCGTATGGCACGTAAGGCAAAAAGAACTAAGAAGTTTAACCCAGCCAGTAGAATGGTAGCAAAGTTGAATAGAAGATGAAAATATTTGAAGGTATGGAACAATACGGACATCAGATGCATTTAGCCATAAAGGCGATGTTAAAAGATGTACTGGTAATGGATTTAAGTGACGAAGAAGCTCGTACACTTACTGATAAACTTGGACTCAGTGATGTGTTGGAATTAGACACGGCATTAGATGACCACAACGAAGAAGCAATTCGCGACATCATAAGTAAACATATGAGCTTGGAAGAATACAGCTTGCCTGGACGGAGTGGACTACAAAGTGCCGCAACAACTAGGCCCACAGCACAAAAAACTGGCGGAACAACTGCGTCGACATCAATGACAAAACCAGTTGCTGGCGGAAACAAAACTGCAACAGGTGGCGCAGATGAAATTGGACAAGACGATAATTCAGACGCTGAAGCTGAGATTGTAGATCGTGAAGCTGAGCTTGCAGACTTAAAAAAGAAGGCAGGCATCAGATGAGAACAGTTATCGTAAGCGGCGGCATCGAAACATTTGTTACACTACAAGAAGGCGTTTGGCTTGACACATATACTGATGTTAAAGTGTACAAAGATAATTTAAACGAACGTGAACGATACATGGCAAAAACGCTGTGTAAAAAAGGCATCCTAAACCTACATGTTAGGGAAGGTAAAACATTTTATACTAGAAACACTAATAGGTTAATATCATGAAAATTGACTACAGCAATACAGAAATAATGGCTGCACTCTTGCGCCGTCTAGAAACCGTCACAACTGACAGTGCTAGACAAATGATCGCAGAAAGCAGTACCTGTGCCGACACATATTTGGCACTCAACACACATCGGACACAAACTGGTGTAAGTGTGGGGAATTTCAACATTGTTGTTGAAAAGGTCAACATGGATGGACTAAAAAAGAATTACTATACTATTGTTGATACAGAATGCGATGAGGTACTTTATCGTGACCTAAGTCTATTTGAAAGTGCCATGAGTATTGCAAAAAGATTAATGTTCAACAAGAGAACTACTGATTGTGCTTCAATACAATCAATGGATAATAACTACGATAGTTATATCCGCGAAGCTTATCAATATAAGCAAAAACTAAAGCATATTAGCGATGATAATTCAAAGCGTGATGTGTTTGAAGCCAAGTACAGTAATGTATTGGGTAAATTAAAAAATACTAAAGAGAAAATTCTAGAAACTCTATAAATACAGTAAACTAAACGGAGATCGAACCATGTTTTTACAAGATTTTGAAACAAATGAGACCAAGTTCGGAAAAATGCAGCGGTACTTGAAAGAGAACCACGGCTACGAACTTGATATGAGTGCAATGACTGCAACAAAAGTCGCAGACATTATTACTAGCACAACAACTAAAATGAAAGTAACCGAAGACTCAAAAGAGTACGCTCGGTTACATATGATTGCTGAAAGCCTTAAATTATGGACACCAGCACCAATACAAACTGAACTAACAGATTATGTTAGTGAAGCTGTAGATGACGAAGCAGTTGAAGGTGCAAAGGTTATTTTAGCCGCACAAGAAATGAACGACGAGCTACAGAAAATGGTAGAGCGTGTTGCAGAGATGCAAGTGCAAGACCTTATTCCACTAGTGGATGCTATGAAAGCAGAACTGGGTATGGAACAAGCAGAAGCATTTAATAATGCTGCTGATACTGCACTGGGCGGATTGTTAGACACTGTTAAAGCCACTAAAGAAGCAGTTGAAAATGCTATCTTGGGCGCACAGGGCATAGCACCAGCAGTTGACATGGAAATGCCAGCCGCCGATATTGGTGTTGATGATGTTGACATGACTGGCATGGATGCTGATGCACCAGACGATGATGCATTTGGTGGCGATGATGCTGCTGTGGGCGTTGATGAGCCAGAAGGGCGTGAACTAAAAGCTGAATCAGCTGATGTGTTTGACTCAATGCTGGAAGACCTACAATCAAAAGTTAACGAGAATGGCGAAGTAAGTCGTGCTGATCTTGAAGGCGCACTAGCACAGTTTAGGTCAAAATGATATGAGAGTTAAGCAGTTAGTAGAAAGTAATTATGAAGGCGAATTAGAAGATACTATTGTAACACTTCTAACAGCCATTGGTGCGGAGGGGCTTAACACAGTTGATACTGATCAACTTATACTCGATCTCCAAAACCAAGGGTTCAGTATTAACAAGAACAGCCTTTTCTCAACACTAAACGGCTTGCCGATAGTTGCTAATGCTAACAGCGAAACAATTCAAATTCGCGGCGCAGATATGACACGTGCCGCGGATTTAAAAACACGAACAAGAGAAAAAAGCAAAGTTACAAAAGATGCTCAAAAGCAGGCTAAAAAGGATCTAGGATTATGACATATCAATTAAACAAAACACAGGCCCGTAGCCATGCCAGGAGCGCACTTAATATCTTTGACGAAGTTAATTCAGTTATGCGTAAAGTTATCGTTGCCAGTGACGCTGGTCTCTACAATGTGACAGTGGACGATGGCACTACAATGACAGAAAGTACACCAGTGATTGTTATTACTGGCACAAAAGCCACTCCAGTTATTACTGGTACACCAACAGTAATACTAGGCGGTACTACTATTACATTGGGCACAACTGGCCTAAGTTTAAACGCAGTTATAGCTGACATCAATGATGCGGCGATTACAGGACTGGTAGCTAGCAAAGACACCAGTGATAAACTTGTGCTAACATATACTGCACCAGCCGCCACAACTTGGTCATTCACCATTGGTGCTGGTACTGCAAACACATTCCTCGGATTGGATGCAGCCGCAGGTACAACAACAGCTACAGATCCCAGCAGTGTAACATATAACAATGTACACACTGGCGCAGTAACTGATCGCAAGAGTGATGATGAGATGACGCAAGTCAGATTGTATTTTACCAACTTGGGCTACAATATCCAACAGCAAACAAACACTGTTACTGGAAAAACCTTTAAATGGATAATTTACTGGTAGACAACCAATACACCTTATGTTATAGTATATTTGTAACATAGGAGTATTACACATGTTAACTGCAACGCAGACCGCATATCGTTCATCAGAATTAGAAATCCGTACTCAAGCACTTCTTCGTGCCAGTCAATTACCACGTGGATCCGGCTTAACATATTATTACATGTGTCCAAAAAACAAAGCTAAAAATATAGTAGAAGTAGCATACCTTGCTTATGCACTGCTACTTACAAAATTATGCAACCCAACACAAACCGAAACACTGTTAACAGTAATCCAAACTATGTGTGAACGAGGTGTACTGCTCACCGGAACAGCAAACCAACAATCCCATGCAAAACGTATTTTAATTTCTACTAAAAATCGCTCATCAGAAGAAGTTATGCACCGTCCATTCTTTGGAGAATATCCAGTAAGTGCTCATTTACAATAAAAAGTTATTGACATTGCATACTGTTAGTGTTATACTACACATATGTTAACGATAAATCAAAAATACCCGTATAAAGAACTCAAGCGTACAGAAGTAGACGGTAAACGTCTATATCAAAATCCCTATGGCGATCCTGTACCCAGTGTAACAACAATCCTAAGTGCTACCCAGCCCACTGAAAAGCGTCAAGCATTAGCTAACTGGCGTAAACGTGTGGGCAAAGACGAAGCACAGCGCATTACAACAACTGCCGCAAATCGTGGCACTGTTATGCACAATATCCTAGAACATTGGGCGTTGGGCGAATACGACACTTACAACCCTGGTAATAACATTGTTCACCAACAAGCTAAAGCAATGGCACAAGTTGTTGTTGATAATATTGAAAATGATGTTAATGAAATTTGGGGGACAGAAGTAAACCTATGTGCCGCTAATTTGTATGCAGGTACTACAGACTTGGTTGGTATGTACAAAGGCAAACCAACCATTATGGATTTTAAGCAAACCAACAGGCCTAAAAAGCGTGAATGGATTGAAGACTACTTCCTTCAAGGTGCCGCATATGGCATTGCACACAATGAGATGTTTGATTCAAAGATTCAGAACATTGCAATTTTTATGTGTAGTGGTGATTGTGAATGGCAATTGTTTGAAGTAGCAGACGAAGAGTTTAAGCATTATGAAACACTGTGGGCAAAAAGGCTAGAACAATTTTATAATCTTTAAGACGCATAAATATGTTTAGTGGAGAAAAAATATGGCAGATACAAGAATCAGTAAAATTCAAATTAGGCGCGGTACAATTGCAGACCTACCAATCTTATCACCAGGTGAGTTTGGGTATGCAACCGATACACAGCGACTATTTTTAGGCAATGAAGAATACACAGTTGGAACAGGAAATGCTGCACAAACAGTATTCCAGGTGCCCACTGGAGTTGATTACCCATTAACAAGCAGTAATATTACAAACCCTGCTTTGTATTTGGATAACACACTGATTAATGCGGCATCCTATACGGTTGCTGGTACTACTATTACTTTCGGCTCTCCACCAGCCGCTGGCACAATTACAATGAAGTTCAATAGCGAACTTGCCACTGTTAACGATACAGTGCGTCCAGGAAACCTACAGTTAGCTGCAAGCGCAAGTGCTGGTACTGCAACTGGGTTTGGCTTTGATACATCAATCTACGACACTGCTTTTGTCGACTACAGTATTAAACTGTCAGGCGGCACTGGATATCGTATTGGACAATTAAGATTATTGATTGACAGTACTGCCGGAACAGTGTATATTGATGATCAATACAACACGTTAACAGCAAACGTAGATGTAACATTTGCTGGAAACATTAGTGGTAGTGATTTCTCACTAACATATACCAATAACGAGACTGCAACAGCAACCCTTTATTATACTTTCAAATTGTGGAAAATGTAAATCAGCTTAGGACCATGTGGTTCGAATCTCCACAGAGGCGACTAGCTTCTTGGAGAACATTTAGACAAGGACTGGACGTCAATGATTTATCAGATACATGTCATGATGTTTGTAAGTGGTGGGGCTTTGCACCAATGAGTAATATTAGTTTGGATCCTTACGATATCCAGACTTGGCCAAGTGTGTGGGAGATGCTACACCGCGGCAACTATTGTAAATTTAGCACTGCAATTGGCATGGCATACACACTTTTTTATATAGACGAAAAGATAGAAAATCGCATAATAAGAGTGTATGATGAAGCAAATTCAGATATATATATGACAGCATTGATTGATGGCCGTTGGTTGTTGAACTACAACCTTACTGAGGTTGCAGATTGGTCGTCTGTAAAAGACAGTTTGCAAGTGCAAGAAAGTTTTTTATGTAAAGACGTAGTTGCAGCAACAAAACATAATCTATCAGTATAAGATAAGAGGAAATGAAAAACATGAGCGAAATACAAGTAATCAAACGAAACGGCGATCGAGAAGATTTAGACATTGACAAGTTACACAAAGTGGTGTTCCATGCATGTGATGATATTACTGGCGTAAGCCCAAGCCAAGTAGAAATTAAAAGTAATGTACAATTTTATAATGGCATTACTAGTGAAGACATTCAAGAAACTTTGATTAAAAGTGCTGCTGATTTGATTAGCGAAGAAACACCAAACTATCAGTGGGTGGCAGGCAGGTTAATCAACTATCACTTACGTAAAATGGTATACAACAGTTATGAGCCCTGGCATATTAGTCGGCTAATTAAAGTAAACACTGAGCGTGGCTTTTATGATCCAGAATTGGGGTCAAGCTATACTGAAGCTGAATGGGATCAGCTCAACAATTATATGAAACACGATCGTGACAACAACATTGCCTATGTTGGTATGGAACAATTTCGTGGAAAATACTTAGTACAAAATCGTGCAAGTGGTGAGATATTCGAGACACCACAGATGGCATATATGTTGATTGCCGCTACATTGTTTAGCAGTTATCCTGCTGACACCCGTATGCGTTGGGTCAAAGGATATTATGACGCAATCAGTACATTTGAAATTAGTTTACCTACGCCAGTAATGGCAGGTGTGCGTACCCCACAACGACAGTTTAGTAGTTGTGTTCTTATTGAAACTGGCGACAGCCTGGACAGTATTAATGCAACATCAAGTGCTGTTGTAAAATACGTGTCACAAAAAGCTGGCATTGGTATTGGTGCAGGTAGCATTAGAGCTATCGGAAGCCCTATACGCAAAGGCGACGCAACACACACTGGTGTTATCCCTTTCTATAAAATGTTCCAAGCGGCAGTTAAATCATGTAGCCAAGGTGGTGTACGTGGTGGGGCGGCAACGTTATACTATCCGCTTTGGCACTTAGAAGTAGAAGACATGCTTGTTCTCAAGAACAACAAGGGCACAGAAGACAATCGGGTACGTCACTTAGATTACGGTGTACAATTTAATAAACTTATGTATGAGCGTCTGTTAACTGGTGGAGACATTACATTGTTCTCACCTGCTGATGTACCAGGCCTGTATGATGCGTTCTTTCAAGACCAAGACAAATTTAAAGAATTATACGAACGTGCAGAACGAAATACCAGACTACGTAAAAAAACTATGAAGGCAATTGACTTGTTTAGTCAGTTTATTGAAGAACGCAAGAATACTGGGCGTGTATATTTGATGAATGTTGATCATGCAAATGATCATGGTTCGTTTGATAAAACAGTTGCACCAATTAAAATGAGTAACTTGTGTACTGAGATTAACCTGCCAACTAAGCCACTTAATGACATTAACGACCCTGATGGCGAGATTAGCCTTTGCACACTGAGTGCTATTAATTGGGGCGTAATGCGTACTACAGCTGACTTTAAAAATGCATGTGAACTAGCAGTACGTGGACTTGATGCACTACTGGACTACCAAAAGTATCCAGTATTGGCGGCAGAACTCAGCACTATGAAGCGTCGACCTATTGGCGTTGGCATTATTAACTTTGCATATTGGCTTGCTAAAAACGACACTACATACCAAGACCCAAATTTAGAACTGGTTGATGAATGGGCCGAAGCATGGTCGTACTATTTGATTAAAGCAAGTGCAGACTTGGCGGCTGAACGAGGCACAATTTCCGGCAACATGGAAACACTATATGGTAAAGGTATTACCCCTAACCAAACATACAAAAAAGATGTTGACGAATTGGTACCACACGTTGAACGTATGGATTGGACAGGATTGCGTGAGCAACTCAAAGCCACTGGAATACGTAACAGCACACTGATGGCTCTGATGCCAGCTGAGACTAGTGCTCAGATTAGTAACAGTACAAATGGTATTGAACCACCACGTAGTTTTGTAAGTGTCAAACAAAGTAAACACGGCGTACTTAAACAAGTAGTACCGGGTATCCACAAACTAAAAAGCAAATATGACTTACTGTGGGACCAAAAGTCTCCTGAAGGTTATTTAAAGATTATGGCAGTACTGCAAAAATATATTGATCAAGGCATCAGTGTTAATACTACGTACAACCCAACGTTCTTTGAAGACGAAAAGATCCCAATGAGTGTAATGTTGCAACACCTTATTATGTTTTACAAATTTGGTGGGAAACAACTTTACTACTTTAATACATTTGATGGCCAAGGCGAGCTTGACATTAACGCAGAAGACAATGAATTAGCCGCAGGTCAAATGGATGACGATGACTGCGATGCATGTGTAATATAAGGAAGAATGAACAATGAGTGTTTTTAACAGCAAAAAAGAAGGCAGCCATACTGAAGCATTGGCATTTCTAGATCCAGAAGGCGGAGTAGCTATCCAGCGTTATGATACGCTGAAGTATCGTAAGTTTGACCAGTTAACTGACAAACAATTGGGGTTCTTTTGGCGCCCTGAAGAAGTTGATGTGTATAAAGATGCAAAAGACTTCAAAGACTTAAATGATCATGAACGTCATATCTTTACCAGTAATCTAAAGCGACAGATCCTATTGGACAGTGTGCAGGGCCGTGCGCCAGCTGAAGCATTTGGCAGTCTTGTAAGTATTCCTGAATTGGAAAACTGGGTTATCACATGGACATTCAGTGAGACCATCCACTCACGCAGTTACACACATATTATTCGTAACATCTATAATGATCCAACTAAAATCTTTGATGAACTTATGGACATTCCAGAGATCATGGACTGTGCTGACGACATCAGTAAATATTATGACGACTTGATTGAACAAGCTGGCTACTACAATTTACTGGGTGTGGGCAAACACACAATTAATGGAAAACAGCGAGTTGTTAACAAATACGAACTCAAGAAAGCATTGTACAAAACTATCATGAGTGTAAACATTCTCGAAGGTGTTCGCTTCTATGTATCGTTTGCATGCAGTTGGGCGTTTGCAGAACTTAAAAAGATGGAAGGTAACGCTAAGATTATTAAACTAATCTGTCGTGATGAGAACCTACACTTGGCAAGTACACAATACTTGTTGAAGATTTTGCCAAAAGACGACCCAGATTATATTAAGATTGCAAAAGAGTGCGAAGCTGAAATGATCCAAATGTTTGTTGATGCTGTTGATCAAGAAAAAGCATGGGCAAAGTTTTTGTTTAAAGACGGCAGTATGATCGGTCTTAACGAGCAGTTGCTTAGTGAGTTTGTGGAATGGATTGCAAACAAGCGTATGACGGCTGTTGGTTTACCAAGCCCATACAAAACACCACAGGCAAGTCCACTGCCATGGACACAAAAATGGATCAGTGGAGCAGATGTACAAGTAGCACCGCAGGAAACTGAAATCAGCAGTTATATTGTTGGTGGTGTTAACAAGGATGTAGGCGAAGATACATTCAAGGGCATGAGTTTATGATTGAAATATACGGCAAGCCACAGTGCCCTTTTTGCGATATGGCAAAGGCACTGTGCGAGTCTCGACAGTTAGAGTATACCTATAAACAATTAGGTACGGACTTTACTCGAGAAGAAGTACTGGAAAAGTTTCCAGGAGCAAGGACGTTTCCACAGATTAAAGTAAATGATGAAAACATCGGCGGATACGACAAACTGGGTACATACCTAGAAGATACTAACTACAACGGAACAGGATGGACACTATGATTATTATTGATGTTAAGAAACAGGGCGATGTTGTCGCACTTAAACTTGCAAGCGGTGAGGAAATTATCGGGCTATGGCAGGAACAAAACAACGGCAGCATCCGCATGCGAAAGCCTCTTGCTATTGTAATGACAGAAAACGGCCCAGCAATGGCCCCGTATTTTGCGACAGCAGATGTTATGTCTGACTCGCCAGAGATTGATTTTAATGAAAATGCAGTTGTTGCAACAACGAAAGCAGCAAAACCGTTTAAAGACGCATATATGCAAGCAACCACTGGTATCGATACCAGTGCAGAAGGTTCTAAACTTATCATCTGATAAATATCATTAGAAGATAGGAAACGATTATGCCAGCAGTACATAGAGATACAGATTCAAGAAGTTGCGGGGCAAGTACAATTGCCGCTAGTGAACGTGTATATACAAATAGCTTATTAACCGCGGTTGACTCCAACCCCAATAGTCATGGTGGCGGTAATTTAAACGCAGCCAATCCCAATGTCTATATTGGAGGCAAACTTACAGTTATTGTAGGCAATAGCAGTGGGGCAGATAGTTTATGTCCTATTCCAGGTGGATCACATTGTAACCCAGGCGCTACGTCTGGCAGTAACAATGTGTTTATTGGAGGTTAACCATGGCATCAACAGATTTTCCCAATGGTGTGGCAAGTATAAATGAATACTTAGATACCCGACACCACACTAATACTGACATTCAGGGACAAATAGGCGAAAATGCAAAAGTTGTCGTCAAGAGTCAAAATGATGTCTCATTGCGTGAGATTATATGTAACTTATTGGCTGGCCGTGGTATCAAGCTACCAAACATACAAGTATGTTTAAGTGTAAACCTTAAAGCTATACTAGGCGTACCTGGCATACAGGCAGAACTTCTAGATGCATTAAATGAACTTGACAGTGAATTTGACAAGTTTATGACGCACACTAATATTGAAGAGACACTTGGGCGTATCAACAGTGCCCTTGCAGAAGCAACACAAATATCAAACATGATTAATTTTTGTGCCACTCCAATTGAACCAATTGCAATCCCAAATTTACTTGAGCAGACCATGGACAGTTTCCTTGGCGCTGGCAAAGACCTTGTGAACGCCATTGGTAATATGATACCAGACCAAGTTGGCGGATGTCTTGGATTTAGTGGACAGGAATTTAATTTAAATCTGTTTAACGGCGGTATACTTGGTGATATAGCAGGCAACTGGAATAATATCAAGAGTGGACAACTAACACAAAACCAACTCAACAGTCTAGTATCGACCATTAACAGTACAAAATCTGATCTGGCGTCACTAATGGATCGTGAAAACAATGTTGTTGGCACTGAGGGTGTATTGGGCGGCAGTATGTTTAGTAATGATGTTAGTACAACCACTAGCACTGACATGGGGCTGATGCATAACGCTGATGCCGCTGGTATACAGGGCAATACACGACTAGCAAGTCAATTAAAAGCACAATACGACAGATTAGCTGGCTATCCAGTAGTTGACAAAAACGGTAAGGTATATCGGAATATATTTGAACTA
>Ga0307488_10004297_pt1 | contig 11882 bp, 13 predicted proteins | sample SB02metaG_FD_202248 | JGI IMG/M metagenome (GOLD analysis project Ga0307488, IMG submission 202248) | Sea-ice brine microbial communities from Beaufort Sea near Barrow, Alaska, United States - SB 0.2 | ecosystem: Environmental > Aquatic > Marine > Coastal | place: USA: Alaska | collected...
TTGTTACTAATGTATCTAACAACTTTCGTAATGTGGGGTATGTTAAGCTTAGTTCGCATAGTTCTTGCCACTCAGCATAGCATATTAAGTCGCCTTGTGCTCTTGCAACTCCGGCCGGATCGCCGCCTACAATCCATCGTTTAATGTCTTGATGATCACGATAATGAGCGTAGACAACACCGTCGCTACGCTCATATATCAATGCTTCGCCGGGCAGCAATTTAGGCACTGGTTTCACCGCCTCTTCTTTTGATTCACTTCACGCAGGTCACAGGCATCTCCGCTTGTGCGTCTTACAATGTCGTCGTGATTGAACTCTGCCCAATACAACTCAAATGCAACACCATCTTCTAGTCCTTCGAACTGATGCATCTTGCCAGGTTTAACTTGCGTAAAGTCTCCTGCTTCAAGAATGGTTTCATCAACTAGTCCTTGATCATCTTGCCAAACACGTACAATCATCTTACCTGACTCTACAAAAAAGCCGTTCCATTTAAATTCGTGTACGTGTTCTGAACACTTAAATCCTGCGTCAAAAGTAATACGGTGAAACTCTAATGCACCGTTAGCATGGATCAGTTCTGTTGATCCCCATATCTTGCCTGCTTTAATTCCCATCATTTTTCTCCTTTATAATAGCTGAGTATAATCTATTGTTTCGCTTTGTCTACTAATGTCTTTTACAAAGAATGCACATAATGGATTCTTGCCATTTGTAATTGGCACACTTAGTAATTGGCCGTTTTTCATTTTAGGAAAGTACCATTTTACATCGTTGTAAAAATTTATAACTCGCAATGTTCCAAATTCTGTTTTAAAACTTTTTAATGGATTAAAAAGAAATACCTCAAATCCTCTATCATTAATACTAGTCAATGGCAGCACTTCTAAATCAATGCCAGTCGTACTATCGCCTACAGCAATATTCCAATCAACTGGCATCATTACTTCGTGGCCGTTAATTTCTAGTACAATAGCAGGTGCGCTAAAACTTTCTAGAAAAATAAGAGGAATAAAAAAGAAATCAGGTTCTTTAGGATTACTATTATCTAATACGCTAAACCGTATGTCTTCTTCAAGCTCGTCGGGTAAATTATTAAGCATGAAGCATTCGTTATCTAATGTTAATATTTTCATTTAATTCCAGTCTATTTTTTCAATTGTAAATGGATACTCTGCTTCTTTGTAAAATTTCTTACGCTGAGTTAAGTGTCGCTTCGCAAACTTGCATGTTGATGTCAAGTCCCAAATTTGAACGAAGTCTTTGTCTTTTGCTTTACGAACGCCGCGTCCGATTGATTGTATTACTCTTACAAAGCTTTTGCCAGGCTCCAGGAGTACAAGATTAAAAATGCGAGGGATATTAAGGCCCACCGCAGCGACACCATATGTCGCAATAATAACTTCATTTGTTCCTTCACGAATTGTATCATATGTTTCCTTTCTGTCTTTAACTTTTACTGCACCACTAACAAATGTACTGCCAGGTATTAAGTCTCTCAGCGTCTGCCCGGCGCTTATTCTGTCTACTAGTATAAGAGTGTTACCTGTTTGCGAAACTTTGTTCATCATTTTAGCAATATATTCTAACCGGTCTGGATCTGATGTTAAGTATTTTAACTCGCCTTGATAATCCGAGTGCGCTACTGTGTCAATTAACTGACATACATTAACATGACATTTAGATAACACTCCTTGATCTTGTAATGACTTTGCAGTAATACTGCCAACCACTGGTCCTAAACTTGCATGAATACTTTCAAACTCAAACGCCTCTCTAGGTACTGTACCAGTTAGGCCCCAACGTATGGGTGCATTACGTAGGTTTCGAGTAAGCAGGTTCTTAAGAACTTCTGCTTTTGCTTGGTGTACTTCGTCGACAATAACAGTGCTTACACCTTCAAGGAATTCAGCAAGACTTAATACTGCTGTTCCGTCTTTATTCTTCTTGTCTAGAATATTTAAACTCTGCCAAGTACAAATAGTGTGAGTCTTACCTAACATCTTTCTGTCGCCGAAGTACACACCTACATCAAGCCCACAGTTGATGTAATCTTCTTCTGTCTGTTCAACAAGTGATTTGTTTGGAACAATAACAAGACTACGTCCGTAAGGCTCAGTTATGTGTGATAGGGTTGCTGTAGTAATTGTCTTACCTGCACCAGTAGCAATCTGCTGCAAGCTCTGCGGATTATTTAAGAACGTGTTAACAGCGTCTACCTGATAGTCACGTAAGATAATAGGAGTACCTTCGACAGGATGTCCTTCGGGCCAGCAGACGCCTTGATCTTTCCAGTAGTTTTCTGTAACTGGAGTAAAGTTTAAGGTAATAGGAATGCGCTTGTCATCAATCTCTGTGATTTGTACTTTATTCTTTGTAAGCACACGCTGCACTACGTCTAGATGATTAACATAACCACTGCCGCCTATGCCAAAGAACGGAACTTTGCCATCCCATCGGCCTAGCTTATACTGCGGCATGTGCTTTGCATAAGGCACTTCGAACTTTAATGCGTTTGCTAGCTGGCGACGGACGTCAATGTCAAGACCTACAATCTTAATATTTACTTCGTCTTCAATTACTAATTTACATGTTGACATTAAATTCTCTCTATATGGTGTGTCAGATCAACACCATTGTATTTTGACCCATTGTATTTTAAAAACGGACTTACATCAGTATCATAATGAATTACTAAATCTAGTTCAGCCAAGTAAGCTTTTGTAGTAGTAGGACTTCTTACACTGTCCATTATAAGCACTGCGCTTGGCTTCCACTTTGATTTTAGTAACGTCTTTGACATTTTATTAATATTAGTATACACTATTTTAGAGTTAATGTCAAGAATATTATTGAGATTATTATCTTTAATATACTGGTTAAACTCTGTATTTTGCTTAGAAGTAGTTTCTTTTCTATATAGTACACAAGAGTCTTCGTTATTAAAAATATTTTTGAAACTGTAATGTAATTTTTGTAAATTTTCTAAGTCAGAAATATCATTCAAACATACTAGTATCGGATATCGATTAAGCTCTAAAATACTCTCAGCTAGTCTATCAATAGTATGTTCATCACTATTAACTAATATTTGTGTGTGTTTTCTCTTTACAATCCGTTGACTTAGTGACGTTAACTTGTCTACACTGATATTTAATTCGTCTTCGTCAAAATGTGTAATTCCAAATAGGTGACTTCTATCTTTATACAATGCCAAATTATTAGTATTAGGTTCATCGCCAATATCTGTTATCATATAGTTAATTGCTTTGTTATGTAAGTTTTTTAATTTGAGGCCGTATATTCCCGGAATAAAATTATCTTTGTTATCGTTTATCATTTGTAATTTATTGTATCTTTCCTGTACATCTGCATCAGCTTCAAAATTGCTATCTTTAAATGCAGTCATTATTTTGTAAAATAGTTTGTCATCATAATCAAAATATTGTACTTTATTTAATTTGTCATAATAGTCTGGATTAACAGATATTTTCTCTAATGCACTTATTAATTTCTTTTGGAATGTAAATCTTACAGCAATAAAGAATCCTCCATATAGTTCGCTGCTAAACAAAACATTATCAACATCCGCTTTAGGAATAATTTTAATCCATCTAGACCGATCAATTTGACGAATTGGTATACGAGTATTCTCAACTGCTGAAACAACGTCGTAGTTGTTTGCTGTAAATTGATCAGCGTATGACAGCAGTTTTAGTTTCATTACATCGTATTGCCTATCAGTTAATCCAGTGCCAGTGAACACCTGTTTGGAAATACTATATAGAATAGTATGATCTGATGATGCAATGACAAAGTTTCCTTCGCCGCCGTGCAGCCCAGTTAATAACTCAAGATATGTTTCAATGTTGTTTTCAATCATACAGCTAGTATAACGTATTATAGCATAGCTGTCAAGTGGTTAAGTGGAATACCTTGTGCAATTTCTTCAACAGTAAACTCAGTATGAGCATAGTCGTTGAGCCATTGTTGCCTGTCAGGCATAAGAGGATTTTCAATATCATGCAGGAAGTCTATGTCGTTTGCAGCAGGATACGCTAACGAGCTGGTGCCTACAAACGCTGGAACACCAGCAAGTATACTGTGAACTCCTGGATTGCTAGAGTAGCTTACAGTAGCGTGTACGTTGTTAAATTGCATGTCATAGTCGTCGTACGAATCTTTTATTTTTACAGGAAGTTGTACAGTAATATCATTGCCTACAGATACATTGCAACGAGGGTGCGGCCGAAATAGTATTGGCCGAGTACTGTGCTTGCGTATTTCTTCAACAGTAGTTGTTACCCATTGTTGCATATTGGGCATACCTTGCCACTGTACACTCCTGTCGTGTTGGCCGCATATTAAAATAAAATCCCCGTTGGATCTCCAAGGTTTACAAACCAATCCCAAGTGATCAGCCCTAGACCTATCATTGTTTTGCTCACTAAAGTAAGCATCTCTGTTGATTCCATTTAGTCCTACCTTCCAAGTTGTGCCTCTATTTATGCCACCAACTTCTAATACTATGGTAGGTTTCTTTTGTTCCCAGACAGTTTTGTTCCCTGCCATAGTTCCCCTAAATAATACACTCCATATAACATTAATATCAGATGCAGGGTCGTTATAAGTAACACTATGCCCGTTAGATATAATACTCCGAGCAAAAGCGTCAAACACAGGTTTACTATTAAGAGCGCCATATTCCGTCCATAAACTAAATCTCATTGGTTAAATATTCCATATAACGTATTTAACAAGGATTAACAAATGCCAAACATAACTGTGGTTACAACTTTTCATCCAGCCGGAATGAGAACATATGGTCAGAGATTTTTAGATAGCTTTGCACAACGAGTAGACAAGCGTATTAAACTGTTATGCTATGTAGAAGATTGCATGCCAGTTAATCCCGATCCTAAACAAATTGAAATTATTGATGCTAGGGCAGCATTGCCAAAGCTAAATGCATTTAAAGCAAAGTGGAAAGATGTTCCTAAAGCCAACGGGGATATTAGCAATGAACCACAGCGCAACACTCGCCGGGACTGGGACAAAGCGTTTAAGTGGGATGCAGTTAGATTTGCCAATAAAACATACGCAGTGTATGACGCTTGTATACGCTCTAAGGACTGGTGCGTATGGATGGATGCAGATACATTTGTACATAATGATTGGAGTTTTGAACAGTTTGCAGAACTACTTCCTAGCACAAGTTGGATTACATACGTAGGCCGAGGCAAAGGATCACAAACTTGGCCTGAGTGCGGGTTTTATGGAATGAATTTAACCGATCCAACTTGCCAAGAATTCTTAGTAGAGTTTGAGCGCATGTATGAAGATGCAGAAAACGGAATGTTCTTATTAGACGAATGGCATGATAGTTTTATATTTGGTCACATTATTAATAAGATGAAACAGCAGTATCCAGCAGTACTAGATTATAGTGCCGAGATGTATCTTAAAGAAGCTAAGTCAGGCGGTGGTGGTCATCCGCTAATAAATACCAAGTTAGGTAAATGGATTGATCATATGAAAGGTGTTCGCAAAGACGAAGGTAGTTCTCGAGCAAAGGATATTATGGTTAACCGCACAGAGGACTATTGGAGAAATAAATGAAGCCATTCTTATTTGACGTCATGAAAGGAATTATCGGCGATGCAAAGTGCGAATTTATCGGTGAAATTGGTACTCATAAAGGCAGCACTGCTAAACAATTTATTGCACTACTAGCTCCAAGAGTTAAGCATCTAACTTATTACGGGTATGATATTTTTGATGGCGGAAAGTCTGACGCTGTATTTCACAAAAATGAACGCAACGGCAAAGCACCAGTTGCGCTGTATCAAGCAGAGTCTACGTTACAAAAGACTAAAAAACTTTATAGAAATATAACCCATAAACTGCATAAGGGCCTTACTACAGATACAATGACGCCTACCAAATTTGACTTTGTATACATCGACGGTGGTCATAGCTACGAAACAGTCAAGCATGATTATTCTATGGTCAAGGATAGTACACTTATTGTATTTGATGATTTTAAGATAACAGGCATAAATGCATTTATTAAAGAATTAATAGCCGAAGGTGTTGATGTAGAAATTGTTCGAACAGCGTCTAAACACACTTGGGCTGTTATTAGAAACTAAACGTACTTCCGTATATGGCGCCAGGCGTCGCCATTTTCTAATTCGCTAAACTTCCAATGGAACATACTAATGCGTTCAAGCCAAGCTTGTCTATCAAATTCAACCGGTGTGTCAATTAAGCTAAAGTCAGTTTGAGCAACTTCTGCACATTGTGACTTTATAGGATCTGTAATAAATGCAGAGAACCCTTTTACTATTGGTCCTACAATACTACTGCTATTATGGTTAACTACAGCATGGCAGTTTTTTAAATCTTCATCTAATAATGTCTGTGTACTTAATGTAACATTGTGCAGTTGCATTTTTATTCGCAGTTTCATTTGAGGCATTTGACTATGTGTTTGTCTATCCCCAGGATGTAATCTAATAACAATTGGCCTGTTTGAATACTTGCGTATTTCCTGACACGTTGTAAATATCCAACTGTTAAGATCAAGGGCTCCCATAGCCCACCCTTTATTGCGCTGAGCACATATAAGAATATGCGCACCGTTTGTTTTAGTATTTTCTATTTTTATATTACAGTCGTTAGCTATTTGTTGCCACCTCAACGGATCAACATTATCATCAAAGTAGTTTCCTGTGTTGCGGAATACTCCATTAAAACTATAACGTAAATAATGATGCGGCAAGTTGTGATGACTAGCATAAAGGAATAAATTAGCATCTGCCGTACATACATGAGTGTTTGATGTACGATTTATTACACTTTGGCGCAATCGTAAGTGCGGCGCATTTTTGCCAGTTTCGTGTTGCCATCCTTGGATAAATCCAACATCGGATTTAATTAGATCATTGCCTTGATGAAGTATGCCTTCGTCGCCGGCTGCATTGACCCCTTGTATAAATTTAGTTAAGATGTTGTGCTTTTCTTGACTTTTATTTTTAGAAGGCACAACATTAAAATAACTAACTACTTTCATTTACTGTATCCCAAGCAAAGCCGTTCATCAGTTCAGTTCTACTAAACTGGCAATAACTAAGATGTGCCATAAGTGCGGTCATTTCGTCTTTGTCTGGAATATGTAATTTTTCAACATCTGCTAGACTAGAATTACACACCATTGATGCACAATTTGGTCCTAGTACAATTGCAGGTTTTCCTACCATTAACGCTTCGAGTGCAGCAATGCTATTATATGTAATAAGACAGTGTACGTTGTTATCTAATGATGCTTCTAGCGAGTTGCCTATAATACGCTGGGTTCTATTAGGCTTTAATCTAACTTCAATAGGTCTATCTGTATATTGTTTTAGTTGAGTAATTACAGTTTGTGTCCACTCCTCTGGTGATGTTTGGCCAAACAGTTTCATTACTTTGTCACTGGGCGGGCATATTAAAATCTTCTTGCCGTCTCTAAATTTTTTGTATTTCCAACTAAGAAGCCTGTCAGTTGGTCTTTCAATAATAGGTCCTAAATTTTGTAAGTTGTTCTTAGTAACTCTGTGCCATCCCTTGCTTTTGCTTTTGCTGTTTCCAAAATACCCAGTGTCAATAGCATAGAAATCTCTACTAGTATTCCAACAATGCAATACTGCTTCTCGGCTACTTTTGCCCACACCTCGAATAATTAGTGTAGTATCAGAATCTGATTCTTTATCCCAAGAACTAAGTTTAGCGTTACACCCAATGCCCAGTGCTTCTAAGTATTCATCGTATACGTATGGCTTATTTGCATAGTTCAAGTCATCATTAAATATTGCTGCAACTTTATGTGTCTTAGAGTCTTGAAACTTATTCTGTATAATCTTCATTGCATTATCCTTTGTGTATCCATAATATTCCCCAGTCGGGTCGATTGACGAGTATAGTAATGCCTTAATAGGTTCTTTTAAGGCATCGGGCAATGTTAACTGTGCTATGCTCTTAGGTCCATTACGCTCTTGTACTAATTTTACCGCAGTATTATGTTCTTGCTTTAATAAATGTTTTCTCTCATTACGATAATACTCACTTGCATATTCGCAATTATAATATTGATCAAACCAAGGGCCACCTTCGGTGTAGTGTAAAAACTTAGGAGTACCGTCTTGTGGCTCTTTGTACCACCCAACTAACCAATTCCATTCATGACTAATTTTTCCTATTTCGTGATCTTCTAACCAGCTAAATCTGTGAAAGTACTTGCCACCAACTGTTGGATCATTAACAAGTTCTTTAGTAAGTACACGGTTGCTAGGATGCCCACAGTTAATCAACATCATACTTGACCAATTTTTACGTGGATAAACACTCTGTGCCTTGCCATCCATCTTGGTGGCCGATGTAGGAGTGTAGTCGTGATGTGCGCACATTACAGCATATTTGTCGTTGCGCTGGTCAAACAGTTTCTTAACGTCAGCCAGTGCAACAAAGTCACAGTCAATAAACAATGCCCATCCGGTGTGCTGCATTAATTCCGGAACAAGAAATCGTGTAAAGGTAAATTCTGTACTAGCCAATTTGTCTTGTTCTCTCCAATACAACCGATTTTTGTCACGAAGATCTTTTAATTTTAAAGGAATAATTTCAACAGGTACACTAGCAGTATCGGTTATACTTTGTTTACAAGTTTGATACGCAATATCTTCTCTGCTGTCCCATCCTACATAAACACGTAATGGGTTAATTTCTTCTTTCAATGTCTTCCTCCGTACAATGTTTTCCGTATTGTATTTCTACAAGTTTAAGTGTTGTTTCATGTTTGTTAGCAAGTTGGTGCCAAGTTCCTACAGGAATATGCAGTGATTGGTGTTGGGTATAAACACCTAGAGTATCTATATCAGTTTTATTGTTAACTGTATACACTGTTGCTGTGCCTTCTGCAACGAACCAATGTTCGCTACGTTCTTTATGACGTTGCATTGACAACATACCTCCTGGAGGCACAGCTAATTCTTTTACTTTAGTATGTTCGTTATATTCGTGTATCACTCTATAGTACCCCCAGGTGCGCTCTGTCTTAGGCGCTTTCCACTCTGCTAGTATCCAGCTCGAGCTATTGGCTTTGTTTTCTCCGCCGACTCCAAATACAAACTCTACACCTTCAACAGCCATCTCAGGAATGTTTTCAGAGGTTCGGTCGCCGCCGTTGGCAAATATTATTTTATCGTTGGGATAGTGTGCTTTAACTTGTTTTATAAAATTTATAGCAGAATCATCATCGTCCATAAATGTAAAAACTTCGTCTACCATTTGTAAGTTGTTTACAATACATAAGCGTTCATTCCAAGGCATAAATGCCCTGCCCTTCTTACGCTCAAGCCACTCGTCTGAATTTAGGCCAACTACTAATCGGTCGCCTAACTTCTTTGCTTCTTTGAAATAGGCAATATGCCCGCTGTGTAGTGGGTCAAATCCACCTGTGACTAATACTACTTTGCTCATATAGTTATTTATATGCGCAGTTTACGAATTAGATATTAAATGGAACCAAGGCGCACCTTTTGCAATTTCGTCTTCGCGCCATTGACAATAACCTAAATTATAGAGCCACTGTAGTCTATCAAATAGTAAGGGAGAGTCTAAATTCTCTAAATTTTTATTACTACAATCCCAGGCCATCGAACTAGGACATAAGCTAAATGTAGGTATTCCCTCGCACACACTTTCTGTAAGTGCATTTGAATTAAACCCAACAACTGCCCGTGCATTTTTAAAGTCCTCGTACAGACCGTCGCCGCCTTCAAGCAGACCAGCACCGTGTATGTTGGTACTTATTTCAACATCAAATTTTTCTAATATTTCTAATTGTTGGGCCTGTCTTAACGGATGCATCCGTACACGTATAGGACTGTTGGTATGCTTTTTAATTTCATTAAGTGTATAAGTTACAAAGCATTCATATGTTTTATATTTTGCAAGAAGATTTCTTAAACTACTGTCACCTGGGCGTTGTAATATTACTAACACATATTCGCCAGTAGTTCGCCAATCTTTAATTTGTATATTTTGATCTTTTTGAATTTGTAACCATCTATCAGGTGGGCTATTGGCATTACAATAATTACCTTCATCTTGAAAATAACTAGTCCAACTGTATCTATGATATGCAAACTCCGAAGGAGGCTGTATCATATTGCGTCTAAAGACTGCACTCTCAGCAACTATAAAAGGTTTATTACTATCTAAGATATATTGGTAATACTTGTTAAGACTTTTTCTTTTTTGACCTAATATATTATGTTGAATATATATGTCTGCAGAATCTAACAGTTCTTTATCTTTCCAAGATACTAATTTAAAATTGGGGAGGTTAGGCATAGGATGATTCCTATACATTTCTTTAATACCATATACTAGTAATTCTTTCAAGACTTATAAAATTCCAAATGCAGATGCTTATGCTTATCGCTTCGTATACTCTTAATATTAATAAACCCAACTGACTCAACAAGCTCGGTTAGACTTAATCTATCGTATCCGCTTTTATGGATGTCCCATACCTTGCCCTCTTTAGCTTCTCGTTGCCATCCCCAAAAGCCAGCCTTTGCATGATTAAAAGTTTCTTCTGAGTTTCTATTAATCCATTGATTAATATGATAGGTCATGTTTGGTAACATCATTTCACATCTTGCGCCAGGCTTTAATATCGAGAGCCAGGCGTGTAATACTAATTCGCCTTGTGGGAATGTTAAGTGTTCAAAAAAATGTCTAGAAAATATATTATCAACTGTGTGTTCGTTAACATGCTTTTTAATATCCCATGCATTACACACAAAGTCTACACCACGAACATCTCTAATATCACAAGTTTTATATCCTACTTTTGTAGGCGCTTCGCCGCAGCCAAATTCAATATCCATTTATAAATATCATCCCTCTATTTTTAACAAATGCCTTTTTCTTTTTGTGCTGATTCATTGTAGATTGTTCACGTAACTGCTGTGTGTATTCTGCATTGTAAATTAAATTGTATTCTGCTAATTTATCAATCCAGTATTGTTCTTCTTGCAAGTTGACGTGATGATGTCCTGTCCACCCCGGAGGAGCATAAGTCATTGCTATTACGTTACACCGCTGAAAAGCTTGCATGTAATTTGGAATAAATTCTTCGTACACATGTTCGACAAATTCTACACTCCATCCTAAGTCATACTGCTCTGTTAATGGAGCAGGACCTGTGGTGAAGTCATGAATTATAAAATTGTTTGGATTATATCGATTTAAAGTATAATCGCCATCTACTCCTGTTACTGTAAGATTGTGCGATTCTGCAAGTTCGACCATGCCACCTGGGCCGCAGCCAATATCTAGATATGTCTTAGCATTAAATTTACTCTTTAACCATAATAGAGCACCTTCATCTAAATGTGTTTTATTGAGATGGCCGCCTAAGTGATCTTCTAACATTAACTATCCTTATACTTTTTATATATATCTAAGTACTTATCAGTAGTTTTTTGTTCGCCTTTTAGAGTTAAGAACACACTGTTGCTTTTATTCTTACCAATGCTCATCCAAGTTCTAGGCAATGCTTGATAATTACATTTGTCTGCTAGGGCGTTTAACACTAATTGATCGCGGCCCCACTTCCAGTCGTCTACTGGAATACTGCATAGTTCTTTTATATACTCTTCTCTAAATCCAGTGTCATGAAATACGACAAACCCAGCGAGCCACCTAGCTTCCTTAGGATGTTGTAGTATGTGCTGTTGCGAAAATAGTCTAGAAAATTCAATATCATTTATAGTTCTAGTGCAAATGCTATCTGCATCTATCATTATTACTTTTTCGTTTTTTCTAAATT
>Ga0307488_10004299_pt1 | contig 11878 bp, 10 predicted proteins | sample SB02metaG_FD_202248 | JGI IMG/M metagenome (GOLD analysis project Ga0307488, IMG submission 202248) | Sea-ice brine microbial communities from Beaufort Sea near Barrow, Alaska, United States - SB 0.2 | ecosystem: Environmental > Aquatic > Marine > Coastal | place: USA: Alaska | collected...
TAGACACTATATTCATAAATACCTCACATACGTCGCATACTTCATAACAAAGGTTAAAATTAATATTCCTTAACTTTTTTAAGTAAATTGCTTTCACGTAAAAAAGCCACTTTCGCAACATACTGTATATATTTTATACAGCCAAACGCAAAGAGGCCAGCAAAATGCTGACCTCCTTTAGACTATATCGTTATATAATCTTATTTTTATTAAATCTTTTTTAAATTGAACGCCATAACGCGATTATTTTACCGCACTATAAAACATCTCATTATCAGCGCTAATAAGCGCTTCAACAGCCAATAACTCATCCAACTCTTTCGGCTGTCGAGTCACTCTATGTTTCGAATTAATACCCAATTTACGAAACAGTTCTTGATCTTTATTAGCCGCAGGGTTTGGCGTGGTTAATAAACATTCGCCATAAAAGATAGAATTTGCGCCAGCGAAAAAGCACATAGACTGCATTTCTTCTGACATATCCTCACGACCTGCACTTAAGCGCACATGTGATTGCGGCATCATAATACGCGCAGCAGCGATGGTACGAATGAATTCAAAAGGATCAAGATCATCCACCTTGGCTAACGGTGTACCTTCGATTTTAACCAGTTGGTTAATCGGTACTGACTCTGGATGCTGAGGTAAATTAGCCAGCTGACGTAATAAACCAATACGGTCTTTCTCACCTTCACCCATACCAACGATTCCACCCGAGCAAACTTTCATGCCGGAATCGCGGACATTTTGCAACGTCACTAAACGGTCTGTGAAAGTACGCGTAGTAATAATTTCGCCATAATATTCAGGGGATGTATCCAAATTATGGTTGTAGTAATCCAAGCCAGCAGTCGCCAATTGCTCAGATTTATCTTGATCTAGCATACCTAACGTCATGCAAGTTTCCATGCCAAGATTTTTAACCCCCTCCACCATAGCGATCACGTAGGGCATATCTTTAGCGCGAGGAGAACGCCAAGCAGCACCCATACAAAATCGATCAGAACCTGCCGCTTTGGCAGCTTTAGCTTTTTCGATAACCGCTTCCACTTCCATCAGCTTTTCTTTTTCAAGCTTGGTATCATAACGAGCACTTTGTGGACAATAGGCACAGTCTTCTGGGCAAGCACCGGTTTTAATCGATAGTAGTGTACTCACTTGTACCTGATTGGGATCAAAATACTGACGATGAACAGTCTGAGCTTTAAATAAAAGATCGTTCAATGGCAAGGCAAATAATTCAGCCACTTCTTGCTGCTGCCAATCATGGCGTAATCCATCTAGCATTTCATTCATTTGGCTCATACCTTGTATTTAAAGCAACTGATAGAATTTTTCTAATTTAATATCCAACGCATAATAGCTAGACCCATGGATTGGTCAACCTAGATGGATAAAAAGGTATACTTATGGTTAGATTTCATACTATTAGGCTTTTTTAACAGAACCTGCAAACTCTACTTAGAAATAAATAACGCCCCGAGTTACTGAACACTTTATTTGTCCGTAACTTTGCTTTTTAGGCGGCATCCTAAATTTTATATACATATATAGTCTTATCATCGTTTATCGTTTGTAACACTTTTATATCTTTAATCTTAACAGTAGGTATCTTCAGAGGATTGCTATCCAGAACAACAAAATCCGCTTGCTTACCTTTCTCGATAGAACCTTTTATATCTTCTTCAAAATGCTGATAAGCGCTCCAAATCGTCATTGCTTTTAATGCGTCAAGTGGAGACAGTTTGTGCTTTTCACCTAGTACTTGGCCACTTCTTGTGATGCGATTTACTGCGCTATCAAGTATTCTCATTGAATTTGGAAATGTAACAGGTGCGTCAGAGTGAATGGTAAAACGCATGCTTTGTTCCAGAAACCATCCAGTGGGTGAAATATTATTCGCTCTTTCAGGACCGGCTACAGAGTCTCGATGCCAGTCACCCCAGTAGAAAGTGTGCATGGGGTAAAGTGCAGGGAATATCCCTAATGCTTTTAACTTTTTAATTTGATCCTGACGAGTAAACTGGCCATGAATCATAACGGTACGATGGTCACCAAGGGGGTTTTCATTGTTAGCTTTTTCTACGAGTTTAATAGCCTGATCGATAGCTGCATCTCCATTGGCATGTACCAGCAATTGCCAGCGGTTTTTATAGGCAAGCTGCATTAACTGATAGGCTTCTTTATCATCAAAGGCAGGGTAACCAGAATAATCGTCTGTTTGCCCTGTCGGAACCACAAGATAAGGTTTGGTAAACCAAGCCGTTTTACCCTGCGGTGAACCATCAAAGGTTAATTTCACCCCTCCAATACGAAAACGGTTATGGTAATTTCGAGACATTAAATTACTATAAATAATAGGATTATCTTTGAGTACTTTAAGATCTGGATAAGAAATAATATCGATATCAAACCCTATTTGATCCGCGATTTTTGGTAGGGCATTAAGCGTTGCTAAATCAGTTTTACCTTCTTGAACGGTTGTAAATCCGTTTGACTTATATTTATACTCGCCTGCTTTATAAAGCTTCACTAGGTCTTCAGGAGTAAAATCAGGAATCATTTTAAAAAATATCATAAAATGAGCATTTTCTTGCATCACGCCGCTGGGTGTTTTGCCGTCACTTTCTCTTTCAATAATTCCACCGGGTGGGTTTTGAGTTTCAGCATTAATGCCCATGATTTCTAGTGCTTTTGTATTATAAGCACCTAAATGCCCTGATTGGTGCATAACAACAATTGGCAATTCAGTGGTCACTGCATCTAAATCATGACGATTTGGGTGTCGTTTTTCTTTAAGCTGTGAATCATCGTAATTAAAACCTATGACGACCTTATAATCTTTGGCTATCGAGGAATTTTTTAAAAATTCACGAAGTTGATTTTGTAATTCAGCAATAGTATTGACAGGGCCGTCGGGGGCAGGGAGTAAATTTGCAACAATCGATTGAGTACCAACACCGGCGAAATGGCTATGAGCATCAATAAAACCAGGCACTAAAGTTTTACCAGATAAGTCAATAATTTTGGTGTTTGGCCCTTTGAATTGTAGAATGTCTTGGTTGCTACCAACGCTATGGATTAAACCGTCTTTTGAGGCAACCGCTTCGCCGCTAGGGTTTTGATCATCCATGGTGATAACGTTGCCATTAATATAAATAGTATCCACTTTTTCGTGTTCTTGTTTGCTACAAGATGAGAGCGCTACTATTGAGACAAGAAGTATAATTTTTATATTCATAAAGTTTTCCTTCAGGTTATTTTTAATGCCCAACACCATCTACAATTTTGTAGCAAGCTGACACGTATTTATTTATTGTCAATTTTCGAACGTATATTCAAATTTTTTAATTTCTATTAAAATAGCTATGTAATCGAAGTAAAATACCAAAGGATAAAACAGTTCCTAAAAAGAATAGCACCCCTTTGTATATTCATATAACGCTTGCCCTTATGGGCTTACCCCACAAATGGCTTTGTTAAACGAAGCTGGGACGCGACAGAAAAGCAAAAAAATCATCATCAATAACTCCTCAACGCACTCATCCCCAGTACAACTATTAGCTTGTTCAAATAAATAAGATAAAACAAGTTCAGTTCGCTTCACCAGAAGCATGTAAGGATTTTATAACGCCAAGGCAAATAATTCATCAACTTCTTGCTGCTGCCGATCGTGGCCTAATCCATCTAGCATTTCATTCATTTGGCTCATACCTTTTATTTAAAGCAACTGATAAAATTTTCTAACTTAATATTGAACGCGTAATAGCTAGACACATAGATTGGTCAAACTAGATGAATAAAAAGGTACACTCATGGTTAAATTTTACACTATTAAGCTTTTCTAACAGAACCTGTGAACTCTGCTTAGAAATAAACCACGCCTCAGGGTTTATATGTTCATCTTGTGAAGACTCACTGCCGCAGGCAAAACACCGTTGTCAAATATGTGCCATTTCCTTGCCAAATCAAGGCCATTGCGGACAGTGTCTGCATAAAAAACCCGCCTTCGATTATAGCCACAGCAGTTTCACGTATGCACCACCGATTGATGCTTGGTTACAACGCTTAAAAACCAAGCGTCGTACAGAATGGGCGCATAAACTTGCCAGCCTAATGATCGTAAATCCGCCCAAAAATTTAGCCCAAGTAGATGCTTTCACGTTTGTGCCTTCGAATCGCTGGAGCTTGATGAAACGTGGTTTCAATCCGGCAGAATTAATTGCTCGAGAACTGGGGCGTGCATTCAATAAACCTATCATCGCTCAGCTAGCCACTCGCAGTCACAGCCGAGAACAAAAAGCGTTAAACCGCCACCAGCGTATTAATAATGTGGGCTGGCATTTTCATGCAACGCGTAAAACTTTAAACGGTGAACACATCATGCTGATTGATGATGTTATGACAACAGGAAGCACCGCACATTCAATGGCACTTATTCTTAAAAATGCTGGCGCAAGTAACGTAGGCATCTGGTGCTTGGCACGCACTCCTAAGCACTAAGCTCGCTCTATTTACTGCGATTAATATTCAGCTCAGTTATACTGCGATGAATTAATTTCGTCTCCTCGACTAAGCAGCGGCTAACATGACCAGTATCGAAATACCGTCTTTACACCCCTATCAAAGCCTTAGCCCAGATGCCGTTATCGACGCCGTAGAAAGTGTGGGTTTATTAACGGATATGCGTCAATATCCACTCAATAGCTATGAGAATCGTGTCTATCAAGTCGGCATTGAAGAAGAATCACCTGTTATTGTGAAATTCTATCGCCCTAACCGTTGGTCAAAGGCTGCAATTTTAGAAGAGCATCAATTTCTAGCTGAACTTGCAGAAGAAGATTTGCCGGTGGTTGCTGCACTTGAATTCAATGGCCAAACGCTGTTTGAACACAAAGAGTTTTATTTTTCGATTTCGCCTCGCAAAAGTGGCCACTCTCCTGAAATTGCCAACTGTGACCAGTTGGAATATTTAGGTCGTTGGTTAGCACGTATGCATCAAGTGGGAAGAGACTATAATTTTCAACATCGACCTATTTGGAACGGTCAAGCTGAGCTTGGGAAAAACCAGGATAAAACGATCATCGAAAAAAGTTGCGAGACGGTTTTAAATTCAGGTTTATTAAATGATGACTTTCGCCCTGCTTATGAATCCTTATGTCGCGACCTGAATGAATTGGTAAAACAGCAATATCAGCCAACCAAGAGTGATACCCTGCGCATTCATGGTGACTGTCATGTTGGCAATTTATTATGGCGCGATGAACAACTTTATGTGGTTGATTTTGATGATTGCGTTCAAGGTCCGGCTATGCAAGATATTTGGATGCTGCTCAGTGGTGAACGCGAAGAACAGCTACAGCAACTAGAAGCCATCCGTAAAGGTTACGAAGTTTTCCAACCATTCCCTTATCATCAATTGAAATGGATCGAATGCTTGCGTACGATTCGCCTGATTAAACATACCGCCTGGGTGGTCGAACGTTGGTCTGATCCTGCGTTTCCACTGGCATTCCCATGGTTTACTGGTGTGCGCTATTGGTCAGAACATGTTTTGTCTTTGCGGGAACAATTGGCCGCTCTGCAAGAAGAGCCGTTATACATTGCCAATTAAAACAGTTCGCTTCTTAGAAAAAAGTCCTAACAACGATTATTCACTATTAATAAAAGGAACATCATGAAAAAAATATTGATAACTAGTCTATTGACACTGGTTGCACATCAAGCATTGGCCAATGATCATGCCTCAGAGACTCAAATGCCTGCTGGCCTTTATGTCGGTGGAGGTGTTAGCTATAACGATTTAGATTTTAATTCAATCGATAACGACGCCAACAATGAAACCGCGACGGGCATACAAGTTTTTGCTGGCATTCCAATTACTAATACGATTAGAAATATTGAAACGTTTGCTGAAGTTGGATTTTTTCGTACCAGCAGTTTTGATTTTGGTCCACGCAACAAAGAAAGAGTGACCGGTGTTTCAGGCTCTGTCGTTTTGCAAAGAGATTTGAACGAAGTTAATCCTAACCTATACGCATTAGCTCGTGTGGGCTTAGAAATCGGTGACGATGATGGCGTCTTAATGGGTTTTGGTGCTGGTTACCGTATTACACCAAAAGTAGAAGTACGTGCAGAATTTGCTAATAAAGACTTAATCTCGTCTTATCAGCTAAACGCACTTGTCCGTTTCTAATGACAGACTTAGTTGTTGCAAAGCAATTGCTAAAAGACAACTAAAGCAGCTGCTCGTCTAATCGAGCAGTTGCTGCATTTGATCTATATGGACATCCGCTTGGCACTCATTACGGGCATCAGTAATTGAAATACCGTGATTATAGCCGTACGTAACCGCGACGGTTTTCACCCCTGCAGCGCTCGCCGATTTAATATCTGAAATAGAATCCCCTACCATAATTGCTTGCTGAGCACTGACCGACAAATTTTCAAGTGCTGTTAATACGGGCAAAGGATGAGGTTTTTTAAAGGCTAAATCATCGCCACAGATGACATCTAAAAAGTAATGATCAATAGCTAAGGCTTTTAATAAAGGTAATGTGAATCGTCTTGGTTTATTGGTAATCAAACCCAGCTTTATACCCGCAGACGTTAGCGCTGACAGAACCAACAAAACACCATCGTATAGCCCTGTTGCTGTCGTTAAACGCTGCTCATAAGCAACTTCAAAAATAGAGTAAGCGGCTAAATAGGCTTCATCATCCCGTTCGTGGGGATAACGAGCGTGATGCAGCTCATCGCCATCATCGCAATCGGCCAATGCGCGCTTAACCAGAGCTGCTGCACCATTGCCTACCCAACGATTGACTTTCACCTCTCCCACTGGCGTTTTACCCATGCTTTCCAGCATGGCATCGATCGCCGCAGTAAGATCAGGCACGCTATCAATCAATGTGCCATCAAGATCGAATAAGACCGCAGCGATAGGCTGAGGATTTAATTCAGCTACCCGTTGGGAGAAAACAGATGAAATGCTCATATTTATTAGCCTTACTGCTAAGAATTATTTAGCTAATGCCAACTCAGCACGCATCTCATCAATAACCGCCTTATAATCAGGTTGATTAAAAATAGCCGAACCCGCCACAAACGTATCGGCACCCGCCTCAGCACAAGCACGAATGTTCTCAACTTTAACGCCACCATCAACTTCTAAGCGGATATCATAGCCAGATTCATCAATCATCTTTCTGACTTGTGTTAATTTATCAAGGGTATGAGGAATAAACGACTGGCCGCCAAAACCTGGATTCACTGACATCAGCAATATCATATCCAACTTATCCATCACATGCGTTATGTGATGCAAAGGCGTTGCAGGATTAAAAACCAAACCTGCTTTAAGACCCGCATCTTTAATCAACTGCAAACTGCGATCGACATGGTCAGAGGCTTCTGGGTGAAAAGTGATATAGGTAGCCCCCGCTTTAATAAATTCGCTAATCATATGATCAACCGGCTTCACCATTAAATGCACATCAATATCAGCTGTCACACCATGCTTTCGCAAGGCAGCACAGACCATTGGCCCAATCGTTAGATTTGGAACATAGTGATTATCCATCACATCAAAATGAACAATGTCAGCACCGGCGGCTAATACATTATCAACTTCTTCACCTAAACGAGCGAAATCAGCGGCTAAGATAGAAGGAGCAATTTTGTAATCAGGCATAAAAATCTCAAAGTTAAATAGCGATAATAGGCGCATTTTAAATGGAAAGTCGCATAAAAGTAAGGAACATCTTTGGCTTCTTAACTAAGCTATTAAGCAACGGTTCCTTTAACCTGAGTTTAATCTAAATTTATAAGGCACTTGAAGATAAAAATGTTGTTGCTACCCGTCTATCGTTTAATCACAAAACTAAGTCAATTACTGCTCTGTATTAGCTGTTTATACAGTCTATCTAGCTCATCGTGGGCAGCTGAAGAGTCGTTTCATTACCTGCCTGACATACCTCAAAAACGCGCCCAATCTCTCATTCATTATATGGAGCGCATGGAGCGCGAAGATGAAATCGTATCTCTAGCTGGCTCAAGCCAAAATTTCTACGGATTATTTTTGGAGGATGTTACCGGCCGTCCTCAAGGTGGCGTGTTAATTCTGCACGACAACCAACAGCATGGCCATTGGCCCAAAACAGTGGCCCCATTGCGGGAATACCTCCCTCACCATGGTTGGGCAACCCTCACCATTGAACTGCCCGACATACCTGCCCGTCAGCGTATTGCCAGGCAAGACCCAGCGGTGGTTTTATCATTGAATGTTGCTGAAGAGGTGAGTGATACTGAAAAAACTAGTGATACCGAAGAGGCGTACAGAAAACAAAATCAGCAACGTATCTTCACCGCCATGGAATATCTACGCAGCAAAGGCCAATTTAATCTCGTTATTATTGGCTATGGCAGTGGAGCTGCTTTGGCCATCGACTATATCACTCAGCAAAACGAAAGTACCAAAGCAAACTTTAAAAGCAATAAAGGCCTTACTCTCATTACCATCGATGCGATGCCCAGTCCCCATAACGCCAGTAAGATGGATCAGCAACTAACAAAATTTAAAATACCTTTTTTGGATCTGATCCAGCCAAATAAAGCTTACGCAGTAAAACAAGGCGAGGCTCGAAGAGGAATAATGAAGAGGAATAAAAACAAACGATACCAACAAGTCATGACATCTAATATTGCCAGTTACTATAAGGGTAATAACTCAACCAACCGCCGTATCCGCGGCTGGTTAAAAACCAATGCCGCTGGCACTCGCATCAAAATAAAGCGATAAACGACGGGCGAGTTATAACACGCATTACACTGAAATATATTTACTTTTTCGTCAACGTCAGACCGCTACTAACGGGCCATACATCAACGATATTAATCATTTACTTTATACGAATTAACAGTCGGTTTGATTTTTAAAGGTTGATCCATGCAATACTGAACGATCGTGCTACAATCAATTTATGAGTTAGATTCTTTGGCATACAGCTATCGTTTTTCTTCTATCGATTCTTAAAAAATAATCAGATTAAAGAGAATTTTTAAAGCATCAATTAAGATAACTAAGCTTGTTTGCCTACTTAATAAATTTACAAAAAATAAAAAGGCAATTTATGTTCTTATTCAAAAAACACACTTGGTTGACTACCACGTTATTATTGACCCTGACCGCCTGTGGCGGCGGTTCTGGTAGTCCTAGTACTGGTGATACTGGTGGTACTGGTGATACTGGTGGTACTGGTGATACTGGTGATACTGGTGATACTGGTGATACTGGTGATACTGGTGATAAGACTGGGCCAACCGTTAGCAATACAACGCCAGCAGAATCGAGTACGGAGGTGTCACGCAACAGCACCATTACGGCCACCTTTAATGAAAACATTCTTGACCCTTCGGTCGATGCCTCTGGTGATGCCCCAAGCTTTGCACTGACACAATCAAACATGGTCGACCCAATTACAGCCACGTCCGCTGTAGACAACAACCTAGTGACGTTAACCCCAAATAGCGATCTGTCCATTCTTACCACTTACACGGCCACTTTAAGCACAGCCATCACAGATCTAAGTGGTAATCCCTTGGCTGCAGATTTCAGCTGGTCTTTCACCACGGTCGAAGGAACCTGGGGCACGGCTGAAATGATTGAGGACAACGCAAAGAATGCATCTACTCCTCAAATCGCATTTGATAGCAGCGGCAATGCCATCGCTGTGTGGAGCCAAAACGATGCTGATATTGATGCTGTTAATAACATTTGGGCAAATCGCTTTGATAGCTCAACTGCCGAATGGGGCACGGCCGAACTGATTGAGGCCGACGCAGGAGATGCAACATCCCCGCAAGTCACTATTAATAGCAGCGGCAATGCCATCGCGGTTTGGAGCCAAGGTATAGGTCTCCCTTCCCAGACCAACATTATGTCAAATCGCTTTGATGGGACAGACTGGGGAACGGCCGAATCAATTGTGGCCGTCGATTCAGGAGATGCATCATCCCCTCAAGTCGCGTTTGATAACAGTGGCAATGCCATCGCTGTTTGGAGTCAAAGCGATGGTCTCTTAACCCCTATTGTCGACATTATGACAAACCGCTTTGATAGCACCACCGCAGGATGGGGCACGGCCGAATCAATTGAGGACGGCACGGGAGATGCGGCATCTCCTCAAGTCGCATTTGATAGCAGCGGCAATGCCATCACGGTGTGGAGTCAAAACGATGGTAATGTTGATAACATTATGGCAAACCGCTTTGATAACACCACCGTCTTATGGGGCACAGCAGTATTGATTGAGGGCGACGACGCAGGAAATGCCGCATCCCCTCAAGTCGCATTTGATAGCAGCGGCAATGCCATCGCAGTATGGAGTCAAAACGATGGTGCTGCTACTGATGCTGTTGATAACATTACGGCAAACCGCTTTGATGGTAACGTCTGGGGCACAGCCGAAACGATTGAGGCCGACGCGGGGAATGCCGCATCTCCTCAAATCGCGTTTGATAACAGCGGCAATGCCATCGCGGTGTGGAGTCAAAACAATGGTGCTGAGATTGATGCTATTGATAACATTATGGCCAATCGCTTTGATGGCACCGTCTGGGGAAGCGCTGCAGAATCAATTGAGACCGAAGCTGGAAATGCCGCATCCCCTCAAGTCGCATTTGATAGCAGCGGTAATGCCATCGCTGTGTGGAGTCAAAACAATGTTGCTGAGACTCCTGTTGATAATATTATGGTAAATCGCTTTAATGGTAACGTCTGGGACAGCACTGCTGAATCGATTGAGACCGACGACACAGGAAGTGCAGCATCCCCACAAGTCGCGCTGGATAGCAGCGGCAATGCGATCGCAGTGTGGAGTCAAAACGACGGTGATGTTGATAACATTATGGCAAACAGCTTTAGATAAACGCCTTTGATGCACTTTAAAAGATCTAGAATGGCTCCTTCGGGAGCCTTTTTTTTAATAAAAAAATTAATTTAATTTGTTTGGCTACAATTGGGATTATAAATAAAATGACAGTGTCATATGATAACAACCGCTAACAACATTGTGGGTCTATTGAAAACGCTGTTATTGGAAAATTTTGTCGTAACTGAGTATCTAAAAAATTTGAGTTATAATAATTGTCACCTCAATGATTCGATTTAAACCATGACCGATGTTCCAACTGCCTTAAACCTTTGTCTCCAGAAAATGCTTTCTGATGCCCGCATTAGCAAGCAGACCTTACCCCAGTGCCCGCAAATCAAACTTTGGTTAGTTGACCCTATTCCCATGCAGCGACCATTTACCCAAGATGAGATTTTAACCATTCAAGACTATCCAGCCTACTGGGCTTTCTGCTGGGCCAGTGGTCAAGTATTAGCACGACATATTTTAGATAACCCCGACTTAGTCAAAGGCAAGCGCGTCATGGATTTTGGTGCAGGTTCTGGAGTCGTCGCCGTGGCGTGTGTTATGGCCGGAGCAAAGCAAGTTATTGCTTGCGATGTCGACCCTGACGCTCTTCTCTCCTGCCAAGAGAATGCCAAACTTAACCATGTTGAACTTGAACTTCATAGCGACCTGTTTGCATTCGAGCAAGACATTGATTTGTTAATCGCAGCAGATGTTTTATACGATAAAGCCAACTTGCCAATGTTGGAGGTATTTCTCGACAAAGCCCCCGCTGTCATAGTCGCAGACTCACGGGTTAAAAACTTCGACTTTCCACCTTATTATGCCATTGATAACATTGAATCTTTTACTGTGCCTGACTTGGATGAACTCGATGAATTTCGCTGGGTCAACTTATACAAAGCTAGTCGAATATAAGACGGGTTTAATAGACCGAATACGTCTCTAAAAGGCCTATT
>Ga0307488_10004300_pt1 | contig 11877 bp, 21 predicted proteins | sample SB02metaG_FD_202248 | JGI IMG/M metagenome (GOLD analysis project Ga0307488, IMG submission 202248) | Sea-ice brine microbial communities from Beaufort Sea near Barrow, Alaska, United States - SB 0.2 | ecosystem: Environmental > Aquatic > Marine > Coastal | place: USA: Alaska | collected...
TAAGAAAGTATCTTAAGCTACCTGAAGTAGTGAGAGTGTTAATACCTTGTGCGGAAAGAGATGCAGATAAAGGGGTTGTATTAAACTGCAATATAGGTCTTGTCACTGCTAATGGACCAAACGAGCTTGATACATATTTAGAAATCTCCAATATCTCATCTTTACTGGTGTTAGCACTTTCTGATGCTTGGTATAATGTCGTGTCTCTTATTGGGTATAGTGTCTTTATCATAATAATCCCTAGTATGTTACCACCTTACCTCTAATGTCTTTGGTAGGGTATTTAATTTCAAATACAGATGGATCTAGTGACGGATAAATAACATCTTGATATGTTGCATCATCGAGGTTATATCTGTGACTAGAATATTCACCATTATATAAGTTAGCTACCTTTACATTTGTAACTGATTGTACACCATCAACATTTGCTAAACATAAATAAATATCTTTTTTATACATAGCACTAGCAAAACTTAATTTCTTTATATTATATTTATCCTTTAATGAATCTATACATCTATATAATACAGCATTAGAATTATGACCAGGTAAAACTGTTATTTCAAAATCAATACTTATATTAACAATATAACCATCTTTAATATTAATAGCATCTGTTAACATTCTATATTGCGATAAGTATGTCCTTAAGTTTTCTTTTGCTGCGTGTGGTAGAGTTGTTAATTGCTTGTTAGCATTATATGTTAATACATACATGTTAACCGCAAGTGGGTTATTGCTTGATACCTCTCCTGCGAGCATTTGCTCATCAGATGCTATATAAGCTTTGGCAACAGTACCAAATCTAGAAGGCATACTTAAAGCTCTAATAACATAATCTTCACGCGTGACCATCCTATTTTGTGTAGCATAATAGCCTAATGCATTTTGCCTAACACTTTCTATATCTTCTGCTCCCATTCCACCAGTAGCAGGTTCCGGGTTACTAACCACTATAGAGCTTTCTACAACCGCCCTTGTACCTTTCACTAATGTCTTTGTACGATCAAATGTTACAACTTTATTAATAACATTTTTTATCATATTAGATGATACGTTAGCTTGTAAACCATAACCTACCATGTACGTTACTGATAATGTTGTATTCGATGGTGCTTGTCCGTATGTATCTGTGTATAGAAAGTTAGAAGGGTCAAATGATTTATCTAAATTATTTATACCACCAGGTAATGTTGAACCAACATTTTCCGGGCTTGGTACAATAACCTCATCTTGCTCATATGTAATACCAGATCCAAATCGTAACTCTATTTTATCATCAGGAGTAACTCTTGTTACAAAACGTCGTTTAACTGTTTTTAGTTGTAAGATATATGGTGTATCCTTTGCTCCAACAGCTCTAGTTGGATCATTTGCTACATCATTTACAGATTCATCAAATACCGTTGATTGAGCTAGAAAAGGTACCTCTGTCCAACTCATACCATCAGAATCGGTAACTGAGTCTAAACTCTGCACATTATCTGCGTTTAGTATATATGTTGGATATTCAGAAGCTCCACCAGCACTTATCTGGAATATTCTCTTATCACCACTTAATGCTGTAACTTGTTTTGTAAATACATAATACTCTGGTCGACCTGTTGTAGCGTCTGTTGAGTAAACAGCTACGTCTGTTGGATCTACAGAACTGGAGAACCTGAAGTTAATTGTGTTTGTTGTATGAAATTTTATACCTGTTGTTGTTGAAACAGTCATACCTGAATCTATTGTAGGAGCATAATCAAAATCTGGTTTAATATTTGCTCCTGTACCGGTTGCAGGGATTAAACACTGTACATCAATATTAGCTGTTGCTGGTGTAGCTAGATTAGGTTTATATCCAAATGCTTGTGCTATTGAGTATACATTTTTCTTCTCTGTAGCTCTCAAAAGCATTGTTTCTTTCATAGCATAATCTGTGTAGTATGATAATACATCACCAACATATGCAGCCATCTCAATAAACATTGTAGTTGGAGATGCTTCAGAAAAATCCTTTACAGTTGAAGGAAAATAATTTTTTGCGTACTCTATAAGGTTATTCTTAAACCCTGCAAAGTCTTTATGCGTGTATCTTATATCACGTACATTATTTGAATTGTTATATGCCATTATATATCCACCGATAAATTTAAAATACTGTCCGCAGGCCAACCTTGAACTGAGTATAGTACTTGTATTGTTGTTCTATTGTTATCTTTGTCAGATACTACATTAACCTCACCAATTGTAACAAATGGCATCCATAAAGCAACAGCATCCTTAATTGCAGTAGTTGCTGATTCTGTTAGCTGTTCTTCATATATATTTTCAAATAATAATAAATATATATCACTACCAAATGTTGGTTGCATCACTCGCTCACCTTTCATGGTTAAAATTAAGTTACGTAAATTGTCGTGTACCTGCGCTGTTGTAGTGTAATTCTGATTTGGTGAACCTACTACAAGAGGGAATCCAACACCAACAGGATTGGATGTTGAATCATTTGGATATATTTTAGGTACTAATTTTGCCATATGCTATTTCTTAAACCTCTGAACTAATTTACTATAATCACGTGTTAATGCTTTAGTTACAGAAGGATCTACTCTATCTGCAGACACCACTTGTCCGTTATGTCCTACCAGTGTACTAGGAGCTGCTCCCATTCCATTTTGCATTGCTGCAAATCCTGCTCTCGCATCTCCTGCATTAAATGTTTTCATTGTTGGATACGCTTCTGTCTCCGTCTGTGTTAACGCTTCTGTTAATGACATATGCTTATTATCCTTTGTAGGGGTAAGCTTTTGCTCTGTTAATATGTTACGCACTTCTTTTTGTACTTCTTCTCGTACAATCTTTTTAATTACTGCTGCTAGTTTGTTCATCTTCATAATAATCTCCACATCTATGGTATATATAATAAATATACAGTTATGTTATTTTTGCTTTAATGCTTCTATATTTGTTTTAAGTTGTGACAGTTTTGTTTCAATGCGTATTGTATTCTGGAAGGATGATGCAAATCTAGGAGATTGAACACTTAATAATGTTGATCCTATACCAGGTACAGGGAAAGTTTGCTGTGAGCTTGCTATAGCTTGAGTCTTTACCTCTGTTGATAACTTCTTTACCTCATCTATTAACGCGTGTAATGTATCTAATACTGTATCTACTTCATGTACCCATAACTGTGTGCATAAAGCTATTGTTTTTTTAGATGATAATAAAATATCATCCGTCTTTGATCCTAATATAAGCCTATCACTCATTATAATAACTTGCCCAGCGCCATACCTATCTTGTGTACTCCGTAAGTTAGGTGGTAAATCTGCTTGTAGAGGTATTTCTACATGTTGATTAGATGTTAGCCAAATGCCTGCTGAATCAGTTTCAAAGTCTTCAACAGGTAAGTAACCATTTCGTATTATTGTTATAGGTGATATGGAGTTTGTAGGGCTTTCCCATGGGAGTGTTGTTGTAGGATTAGATGCAGAAAATCTAATACTTTGTCCAAACCTACCTTGCATAACAACATCTCCTTCATACAAATCAAGTGATCTCACACTTCGAGGTAGTGAAACAAATGTTTCCCCTGTGTATGGATCACCGTCAGGTTTATATATCGGGTTGTTAGCATTAAGCATATGATTAACCATACCCTTTTTAGAAACAATCCCAGTGTAATACCAGTTACCAGTTTTACCATCCTTTATACAATGCACTTTCTCATTAGGTAGTGGTATTGTAAAAAGGTGGGGGTTCATTGGTGATAGATTTATATTTATTAAGTTACGTTGATCTGTCATTATATTTCCTATAACATCACCAACCCCTCTATAACCACCATCCTCACCGGACAGTACTTTTATAATACTTGCTATTGCACTCTCTGAATCATTGAATGACTGTTGTTTATTACCACTCTTTAATCCCCCAACACTTATATCTGGGAAGCTTTCATTGTCAGAATATTTAGACATTATTTAACTGCTCCCACTCTCTCTACTTGAGCAATGAGTTGCTCCTTTTCAGCATCAGTTAATATTAAACCATCATCACTACCAGAGCGTGAACTAGCTTTAGTAACAATAGCAGCCATCTTTATTAATGCTTCATCATTCTTCACAGCTATTTCCATGTAATCCTTGATTAACGGAACAATTATAACAGCATCACCAATATTTTTTATCATCGGTTTTAACTCTGTTATAAGTATTTGTATTTGAGTTTCTTTCCTTGTTGAGTTTGTGTATATATCTTTTAACAAACTCTCAAATGTTTTACCTTCAAATATCTCATCATTGTTTTCTTCACTCATAATATGCCCCTTACATATAAATATACAAAAATAAAAAAGCGCCCGGTATTAGCAGTCGCTTTCTTACGTTTAATACAACACGATTATACACCTCTATAGACTAACCATAACCGTTTATATTCTTCTTTTAATATATTTACAACGCGGGTGATATACTGTGTTTTTACATTAACCATCTCACGAACCATTATATATAATGCTTTCTTGTTATATGTCTCTATGTTCTCACAAGTCTTAAATATCTCTAATACTGCATATGCGATTGGTATATCTCGTTTGTACTTTATGACTGTGTCAATATTATCCTCAACATGCTCTATAAACAGGTGATAAAAATCCTGTACCTCAGATTGATACTCTCCACGAATTGACTCATTAGTAATATTGCGTTGGTTATCAATCTCAAGCACATCTGCTTTACCTTTCTTACGATTGTAATGCTTATAATTATTTTGAATTAGATAATTTTTTGCAACAATGCTGAAGTATGAAAATGCTTTACCTTTACCTTGTGTATATTTTGGTAGCTTCTCTAACAAGAACGCAATCACCTCATGCTGTACATCTTTAGTTGCTGCATCGAAGTGATAAAACTTATACCTATGTATTAGATTTTCTGCCATCTTAAACAAAGGCTTATGTATGTAATCATTAAACACCTTGTTACGTAACGCGTTACTTGAATCTTCGTTATAAGCAATAATAGCATCTTCAGTATCCTGAGTAAAGTAAAGTTTATTCTTTCTCGGTCTACCACGCTTAGGTCTTGTATCCATACTAGCGCTTAACGCAGCTTGTATCTTGTTTGTCTCTATTTTCTCATAGAACATCTCTACAGGGCTACTTTGCTCCATCTTTATCTCCAATATATTTCTCACGTAACATATCTGTCTCTTGCTTTAAACTTTTAAATATATGTCCCACTTCATCGTCTGATTCAAAAGATCCTCTGCTATCTATCACTTGCATATCTTGATATACTTGCTCCACAGTGGTAAGTACATCTGCTAATGTTAGTGATACATCTGTTAGCTCTGAATCTAATCTTTCTGTTTTTATTAGTAAGTTTATGTTTATATATACACTAACAATAAAAAGAACACTCACCGTTATTAATACCCACACCATTATTTCGCGTCTCCAAATAAATCTTTAAACATATCTTTTGCAGAATCACTCGCACCGCTAACAGTCTTACTATTATATGCTTTTCGAGCTACCTTTTTAGTTTCTTTGATAGATGTGTTTGAACTACCCTTCCACTTCTCATACTCTATCTGTGATGCCATATGATCTGCATGATGTAATATAATAGGTAGATTAACTCTCATTCTAGACTCTGGTCTAAATGCTATGAAGTATGGCTTATTTGAATCATCATATAGCCCATCATGCAACTTAATACCCATCATCTCATTTTGAGAAAATTTAATATCAAACTCTTGTAGTAGTAATAGCGATCTATCTGGTACAGACATGAAAGGTATTTCAGGATTAATTTCATAAATCTTACCTTGATTTTTTCTATGCCATTCAGAAGGATTAGGTTTATACATTTCTAAATCACGTGTACCTATCTTACCTAGGTCATGGTTAAGTGCAGCAAATATTAATTCTTCACGTGTATATCCGCTACAATCTGAACCCATTGTTGTCCACATAGTATGATTTGCATCTGCAATTTTAATAACCCTAAGTACATGGTCTACATATCCACCTGCAAAGCAGTTATGGTAATGTTCAAAACTTGATGCAGGCATTAACATCATTCGCTCCTCAAAGAACGTGTACATTTCTATTAATTTATCTTTACGATCACCGGTAAATTCTCGGTTTATAACATCCATTAACTCGTTCCAGTTACTAGCTATTTGTGTTTCATCTAAGTGCATATGCTTCCTCTATTTTTGTTTCTACTTTATTCCAATATCTTTGCGTTGCTGGATTATTAACACCTCTCGGTCCACCATTCCAACACCTTGCCATTTCTTCTGCTCCATTTAACTTATAATATTTACAGTAAATAGTAAACATTTGTGTGGATTTATCTCTATCCCATCTATCACTATACGAGTAAAGTGAGCTTGAACCTCGTTTAGTTAGTATCCTATTAATATCATCAACCATACATTGTCTGATTTGTAAACATCCTACAGCATCTTCACTAGCGCAATATGCTGAATCGTTATAACTACTCTCAACAAATATAATTGCATCAAGTATATCTTTAAACTCTCGCTTGATTTCTTTATATTGATGTTTAATGTTGAATGTATTTAATTTATGTTCAAGCGAATCAATAACATTAGTTAAACTATCTATTGTAGATTGCTTATCACATACACTCTCTTCAAGCATTGTAATATTTCTCTCGTAACTAACCAATGTAGACAAGGTAAACACGGAGCACAAAAGTAGTAGTGCGAATGTTAAAACTAAATCTGTACTATCTCTCATATTAATCATTTAAAATTTCTTTACTTAATAGAGGGTCAATATTATAATACGTGTTAAGTGTATCTAATTTATCTCTACCATCTGTTAATTTCTCTAAAGCTTTAGTAGCTTCTTCTAAAAAGTGTCCAGAGGTATGTTCACCTATTGCAACTGCATTTTTAAAACACATATCTAATGTTAACAATGCTTCATTTATCTCTGATTCACACTCGCTCTTAAGAGCTTTGTATACTCGGTCTCTATGGGTCATAATTTTTCTCCTATTGTTTTAATGTTATACAATATAAGAAAATAATTACAATATTCCAACTATTATTTAATAAGTTTTTGTTGTTTTTTTATTTCTGAATTAAGTCGCTTAAGATCTTTTTTGAATCGAGCTTTCTTTAATTCTTTTTTTAATCTATGGATTGCAGCATATGCATCTGTTTTAATTCGCTGCTTTTGAGATTTTGTTAGTTTAGGTTTACTAACTTTAGGTTTTATGATGGTAGGTTTAAGAGTACCTTTCAACCCGGGTTGCTCTTTACCTCTATGATAAACGTTACCACCTTTATCTACAAACTCTTTCATGAATGCCCAACCTCTAGGCTTACCTGTAGGTTTATAACCTGTAGATGGTGTATATGGAAATTGTGCGTTGTACGATTCTCTTACACATACATCACATGTGGTAGCTGTAACATTACCACCAACCTCTCTTAATGAACCGCAACATCTGCACTCCATATGTATCTTACCATTTATAACTTCCGTATGGTATACTATTTTCTCTTTTTTTACCTTCATATATTATATATATGTTTAAATTTTATTAATCACTAGTTTTATCCATATTAAATATATAGCTATGTATTTTAACACCCTCATGTGTTTTAATACGATGCTCATAAATGAGGTTGTTTGACTTAAGAACTCTATCTCTAAACTTATCTAATGCTTTTAAATTTGAAGAACTTATTGCAATGTATCCATCTAATATCTGTACCTTGGTTTGTGGTGTATCAGGTATAAATTTATATGACGCAGGTGGATGTATTTTCTTACCATCAGCAGCTTTATATATACACTCTTCCATCTCTGTCTCATTTAGTGATGAAAGCCACTCATAAAACTTTTCCGGAGTCTTGTAAAGCTCTTTATCATCTAACGATATCATATTCCATAACATGTTAGGATTTTGCTCTGTGAAGTTTTCTACAACATCTTCAAAGCGTTTTAGATCTGATTGTGTGAGTGTGCGTATATAGTTTATGAGATAGTTAACAAGCTCTGTATCTGGTTGCTCTACCTGCAGTGCTGTGGAGACGGATTCAAGCATATCCCTTACAGACGACGCATCGAACCCCTTACAGAAATCATCATACTCCTCTTGAGTATATTCGAATAATCTCAGCTTTGAATTACCTTGCAGTAACTCGACAGCATTTAATCTACCTGCACCCTCTTGTTGTTCCACTTTAATCTCCATACTATATATAATTTCTATTTACTCATTTATAAATATCTATCTACCTTTTAAAATACTCTGAATATTTATATGTTTCTTATAAATATTATTTACCTTTTTCAGATCTTCTACATCTATCTGATTAATAGAAAGTATTTTATGCTTTATCTCAAACACAACCATTTTATCTTCCTTATATTCAGACTGTGAAAAGTTATTATAACCTTTACTATTCGTAATATTCTCTCTAATTAAGGATACTACAGATTCGAATTTATTAATATGCTCCTGTACTTCAATAACATTCTCTACAGGCCCAAAAGCTGCCATGATGTTATCTATAGCACTAGCTGCATCAGGATTACGTCTACCTAAGTCACGTAATGCATCAGCTTGATCTTGCTTCTTTAATAAGCTATCAGCTATATGTTTCAGTCTCTTTTTCTTATCCATAGTATCCCTTATTAATCTATTTATATTATATATTTTTAATAATTAGTTAATTCTTTTTATATTACTCTTATTAACATTATTACTAATATTATATAATATACTTAATATAATAAAAAAATTGCAGAAAGGCAACTCTTTCACGATATTAATCTGTGCGACCCTCCTTCCCTGTTGGCACCATATGGGCCATTGAGTCTTTAATACCAGCATGTTGATTAGTTCTACCCATACGTACTCCTACGTTATGTGAGAGTTGAGCATCTGTCAACGTATCAATTAGCTTATTAGTTTCAGAGAATGTTAACTCATGATATCTGTCTCCGATAAATATTTTACCGATTACAGGACCATATGAATCCCCTTCTGGTTTTCTATCCCAGTCATGTTCAAATCTCATCGATCCCCATACCTTGCCGTAACGACCCGGGTTGAAAGGTTTCTTCTGATTGTGAACTGTTTTCTTTGCATCCTTTTGCCAAGAATGTTTTTGATTGCGGTTGTAAGCCATCGTTTTTTAGCAGTTATAGATGCAAGCTGTTTATAGTGTCTACTCTAATAAGGTTTTTCGACTTCCCCCTTTAATTAAAATTGTATCATGTCGCGAAGTTTAGCACACTTCTCATACTCTTCTCGTTCAACATAATGTTCTATCATTTTATTAAGAACAGCGCGCTGTTTCTTTTTAACCCCAGGTACATGTATCTCAACGCCATCTAATAATATATTCTTATACAGATCATCTATTAGCGAACCTATTAACTTACCTGTTAACACCTGTAACTCTTCTAGAGTTATTTTACGACCATTTATATACATATATACTTATTTATTGTTTTATCTAACTCTTGATCAGATACTTTATCACGATACTTATCTAGTATATCCGACGACTCGTCATCTGTAATAATAAGAGCATCTGGTGAGTCAAGGTAATTCTTAACTGCATCGATACCACCAATACTATATTGTAATTTAATCTGATCTATATTTATCCAACGTTTATGAAATCCCATAATTTCGCTCACTAATGTTTCCAATTTTTGAACGCGTATAGAATCTCGCTATCTACAGGTTCAGATTTTATTTCTTTTACTTTATCTATTGAAGTAGGATTGAAAGTATCTAATATTTCAATTATCTGTCTTCGTTGAATACCAGATATAACTTCATCTTTATAAGCACTCTCTACCTTTTTAATCGCATAAGGTTTATCATCCAGCCAAAGCATAGCTTCTTGCAAAACATTCTCAAAATTAGCTCTAGTAAATTCAGGTAGCTTACGAGCGACGCGCGGGCGCGTAGATAGTTCAGAAGCTTTAGGTCCAGGATTATTCTTACTAGCTCTATATAAACTAGATCCGAACCCGGTTCTACCTTTAGCATCTAATCTCTTAAGATATTCTTTAGTATCTTTATTCTTGATAACTTCTATCTCTGAGTAAGTAGTCTTACCAGATATAATAGTTCGAACATAATTACGTTCTACGTCAGAGCACTCGACACATGTCTTAGTACCAGGCAATGCTCTTAACCTTGCCTTAGGTACATCTTCGCGACACTTTACACACTTCATACTATTGTATATTATCTGATTCGTTAGCCATCTCACCATCTAAAAGAGCTGAGCAAGGTACCTCTATTTGATCTGCATAAAAATCAAACAAATTATACACAGGAGCGTAATCTTGGATCAATGGATTATTCTTATTATCGAATCCAACCATCATAGCTCCTAAGGTAGCGCCATCACCGATGTGCACATCCATTTTAGGAACAATACCATCGTGAAGTAGCTCTGCATAAGTCTCATGCAATTGCCAGTTCTCCATATACTCTAGATCTCTATCGAAATCATCTTGCACATCTTGAATAGTATACCCACCACCATAACCAGTAACAGTAATACCTTTAGAAAGATCTTGCATTACCTGGCTAGCATTATCCCAATCTGAATCAGTAAAGAGCATCCCTTCCTGATCTTCTTCTAGATAATTAATGAATTCCATCTCTGCTAATCTGAATGCATCATTCCAAGCAAATTGAATATTTAGTTTTAATACTTCTGCGACTGCATCATTATGATCATACATTGCTTTTGAAAAAGGTTTAGTAATTTCGATTCCGTATTGATACTGAGGGGTTTTTTTAGCTCTTGCCATTTTGTTTATTTTTTAATTATTAATTCTTATTTCTGATCTCTTAATCTTATACCTTAATATACGAACTATATATTGTAAAGGCAACTATTCACACAAGTATTTTTGCACGAAGATTAGTAACATGTTTACATTGATTGTATCGTCTGAACTGACCCGCTGGACAATCACAAGAGAAGGTGTCTCTTACAAGGTTACGAGTTACTGTATAGTAGTTACGCTTACCTGTTTTCCTATTGAGAGAACCCATCTCTGTGTATTTTGCAATGGGGTTGTCTCGTCTAAGTATTTTTACTAATGTGTCGTACGTCATATCTTTTATTATATATTATTATCTCTCTCTTTATATAATAAAGATACGAATAATAACTCGGGTAAGCAACTATAAACTTAATTAGTTTTTACTCACCTTTGTTTTGTTTTATTTCCTAAATAATCTCGATCTTCTTCTAACACAAATAAAGCTTGTTTTTCTCCTACCCACTCATGAAATAATTGTCCTTTTGAGTTGGGATGAAATTGAGATTCTCCATCAAACCCAGCACCGTCTTCCCATAGGTTATCATGTTTTGCCCTTTCAAGAATTTCCATTGGTGATAATTTTCTTTTACTCACCTTTTTTATTTTGGTTTACTAAGTCATATAAATAATCCTCTTTAGAAGAGGTGCCAAATAAATCCTTTTCATTTGGTTGTATAAGGGTTATGTCTTCCGTTATTTTAAAATCTGGATAAACTTCTTTAATAACCTTAACTGCTCGTCTAACCGTTGATGGTGCATAGGTGTGTCTTCCATCAGCATACCTAATTGCCATCCACAGTATATCTGTAATAACTCCTTTTATTTTGTCTTCTTTACTCATCATCTTTATATATTTAGTATTATTTCTCTCTCTTTATATAATAAAGATACGAACTTTTTTTGAAATAGACAACTATTTTAGGGGTTATTTTTTTGTTTTGGTTTAATATCAACACCTATCTTTATTGGTTTTTTATCATTGTTAGGGCAACTTAATTTATGATACCCTTTGCCTTTACAAACTTTACATT
>Ga0307488_10004302_pt1 | contig 11876 bp, 12 predicted proteins | sample SB02metaG_FD_202248 | JGI IMG/M metagenome (GOLD analysis project Ga0307488, IMG submission 202248) | Sea-ice brine microbial communities from Beaufort Sea near Barrow, Alaska, United States - SB 0.2 | ecosystem: Environmental > Aquatic > Marine > Coastal | place: USA: Alaska | collected...
ATCTTGAATTGCTGACCGTCTTCTTTAAGGTCAACCAAGATTTCGTCGGTATCGACATCGATTACCGTCGTGCCCACCGGCACCACCAAGAACATCTCTTTGCCGCCACGGCCGGTCATATCGGTGCCCATGCCCTGCTGGCCTTTTTCGGCCCGGTAACGGCGCACAAACCGGTAGTCCACCAGAGTATTGACGTTGACGTCGGCCTTAACCCAAACGCTGCCGCCGAAACCACCATCACCCCCATCGGGGCCGCCTTTGGCGATAAATTTTTCGCGCCGAAAACTCAGGCAACCCTTGCCACCATGGCCGGCTTCGACCGCAATTGTGGCTTCATCTACAAACTTCATCTTTTAATACTCATCAAATGTTAGGTAAGCTTGAACCGAACAGGCCTGAACGTCTTAAGTTCTATGCGCCCGTCCGAGCAAACAAAATACAGCGTATATTCAACACCAAAATATCAACCAGCAGCTTATTTCACTGTTGGATACACCCTGCTTTAAACGCAAAAAGCCCCGCAACACGGCGAGGCTTTTTAGGAGTTAAGTGCGTAGATTACGCCACGATGTTAACAAACTTGCGATTGTTTCCACCCTTAACAACAAATTCAACTTTGCCGTCGGTTTTTGCAAACAATGTATGGTCTTTACCCATACCTACGTTCAAACCTGCGTGGAAACGAGTACCACGTTGACGAATGATGATAGAGCCCGATGATACAGCCTCGCCACCGAAAGCTTTAACGCCGAGACGCTTGCTTTCCGAGTCGCGACCGTTACGAGTACTACCACCAGCTTTTTTATGAGCCATAATTTATCTCCGTTATGCCTGGATACCAGTAATTTTAACTTCAGTGAACCATTGACGGTGGCCCATTTGCTTCATGTGGTGCTTACGACGCTTAAACTTCATGATCTTCACTTTCTTGTGACGACCTTGCGCAATAATTTCTGCGGTAACAACAGCGCCGGCAACAACAGGTGCACCGATGTTGATCTTATCGCCATCTGCAACCAGCAGAATTCGTTCAAAACTGATGGTGACACCAGTTTCAGCTTCAATTTTTTCCAGCTTAAGGGTTTGCCCTTCGCTGACACGGTATTGCTTACCGCCAGACACAATTACAGCGTACATAAATTACTCCAATAAAGTTAACCAACCGACCCTGAAAACCATTACTACCTGTTTCTAAAGGCGACGCCTACGCTGTGGCACCCTATAACAGGGAATGTTGCTATCCGATCGGGCGGCAAATAATACGGATTTAGCCCTGTCGATGCAAGTCGTTTATTAACGTTCTTGACAGGCTGCGGCCAGCTCCCTAGCATCCCCACCCAATAGCAGCTGCAGAACTATCCTTAGATGGACCAAAAAGCCGTATTTCAGACTGTCGCCGAGGATTTCGACGCAGTCAACAGGACCATTCACCAGCAACTCGCCTCAAGCGTGCCGATGGTCGAGAAAATAGCCGAACACATCATCTCAAGTGGCGGTAAGCGCATGCGCCCTACCCTTGTGTTGCTTAGTGCCGGCCTGACCGGCGGTGTTGCCCGCGCCCACCATGAATTGGCCACCGTGATCGAGTTTCTGCATACCGCAACCCTATTGCACGACGACGTCGTCGACGTTTCCGACATGCGCCGCGGCCGGCCCACGGCCAATGCCAACTGGGGCAACGCACCCAGCGTCCTGGTCGGTGATTTTCTCTATGCCCGTTCCTTCGAACTGCTGGTCAAGATTGGTAACCTGTCGGTTATGGAACGTCTGGCTAATACGACTCGCCAGATAGCCGAGGGCGAAGTGATGCAGCTAATGAATGTAAAAAACCCCGACACCTCCGAACAACAGTATATGAGCGTGATCACCGGCAAGACCGCAATACTCTTTCAGGCCTCGGCGGAGACCTCGGCCATACTGTCCGGTTGCACACCTAAGCAGACTCAGGCCCTGGCTCAATATGGTCTAAACTTGGGTCTGGCGTTTCAGTTAATCGATGACGTGCTGGACTATTCAGGCGACTCGGCCACCCTAGGCAAAAACGTTGGTGACGACCTGGCCGAGGGCAAGCCCACCCTGCCACTTATTCACGCTATGGCGCATGGCACAGAGGCCGAGGTCAAACTGATCCGCCGCGCCATTCGTAAGGGTGGATTGACACAATTGCCCGACATACTGCAAATTTTGCAACGCACCAATTCATTGGCCTATGTCGAGGCCAAGGCGATCGAGCATGCTGATCGAGCGATCGCCAACCTGGCGGGCTTTCCAGTCAGCGATTACCGGCGCGCCTTAACCGCCCTAGCGTCCATGGCTGTCAATCGCACTACCTAAGATGTGGATTAATGGATTGCCAATTGCTGTGAGTGGTTTCAGTCGCCACTGTCCTTGGAAATTTGAACGTTAACAAAGGCCTGGAGGGCCAAAAAATCCAGGTCCGATATATGTTTAAACTCAATACCATAGGCAGCGGTGGTATTGACCAGTTCAAACTTACCCAATTCAACCACGATAAGCGCCTCGATCGAGACCAACCTCGACACATGGGCCACTACCACTGTACCTTTGATCAATATCGGCGTCCCAACGCCCCCGATAGGGCCTATAGACTCCAAGCGAGCACCGGAGGTCGACAAGTCGACAATTGCGCCATGGATTCCCTGCCCACGGTGTTCAGACTGATTTATAATCACCACGGGCAGGTTGGCCGTGACCTGTTCGGACTTCCGCACGGTGCCGACCTCCACCTGGCTGGGCCAACCCAAATGCATATAATGCATCGGGGTTGTACAGAGGTGCACCACCTGGCTGCGAAAGGCGCAGACAACCTTGTGAGACAAAAGCCGGCACACTACCGTTTGGCTCTTACGCAACAGCAACGGGCGTTTGTCGCCCAGCATTGGGGTGTTGACCAATACGCTGCGCCCGGGCACAAGGCCAATCAAGGTGCCCTGATAACGCTGCCCCTCCCCGCCGGTAAACTCCAGATTAATACTGAGACCGGCAGTTAAACGCATTTTGGATAGATCATGGGTGGGCATAGTTGGGCTAAGACCTTAGGTTATCACCTAGAAGCATAGCCAAAATTTGAGAACTGCTTGGCAAATTTGTTGAACCTAGCTGGGACTGGGATAAAGACTCTTCAGCACATCGTGAATACCTCTGCGCCAGGGTCGCTGCTTGATACCAAAGGTAGAGAGGATTTTCTTACAGGCCAGTTCAGAGTTTTCCGGTTCCGCGATGGTATTCACCATAGTGACCGTTTCACCCTCCTCTACGGTCTCAACCTGAACTTCGGTCATCGACTTAACCGCGGTAATCGCCGCCTTAGCAAAGGTAAAGAGACTGCAGGCGTCACTATCACCGTAGTGGTAAGTGCCCCATAGGGCTGGCTCTTGGGCATTACAATCAAGCTGCTCGGCCATAGCCAGCAGGACCTTGGCCAAGGCATGGGAATCGGTCGGATTGCCGCGCAACTTACCGGTGATGTTCAAGGCCTGCTGGCCAATGGCAGCATCGACCAACTGGGTCAGGAAGTTTGTCCCGTATTCGCTGAACAGCCAACCCGGTCGCACTAGGATCGACTGCGGGCACAGCTCTGTCGTGCGTTGCTCGATCGCCCAATACTGTTGCCCCAAGGGCGAAATTGGGTCCGGCACATCCGACTCCGAATAAGCACGGGCCAGCTTTCCGGAAAAGACCCGAGCACTGGACAACTGAAACAGACCCCGCTGATGTTGGGCGCAACGGGTTGCAATGGTTTCTGCTAACGGCGTCCAGTGATCAATCACCGCCAGGCTATGACCGGTCGGTTCTTCGAACAGCAAATTGAACACATAGCGGTGCTCCGTTGTGCCGATCTGTTGTGCCAAAAAGTCCAGCGAAGTGCACTCCTGGGTCGCTATACCCTGATACGGCACGCGGCGTTCAGAGAAATATTGGCACAACGCCAAACCCGCCTGGCCATCGGACCCTAAAACGAGAAAACTGAGCGTGGCAGATATATCGGTCACAGCAGGTCCTTAAGGAATTCAAGATCGGAATTATAGGCAGCTTGATCGCAGAACAACACAGTTGTTGGTAAAATATAGCCCGAGTGCACCAAGAACGCTCCTACTCTTGAGCGCATATTAACCTCTATTTCGGAACGCCCCTGCTGGCTGATACCCAAAGCCAATATCGCCGCTTCAGCCTTGCGCCCAGTAAACATTGTCCGGCACTCTTTATTCGCCAGAAGAATAGACAAACCATCCTGCCTGTAACGAAACAACCCTAGGGTCGGCTTATTGCCTAGAATAGACTGAAGCAGATGGTTTTTTACCTGCGCCCCCAATACTAATTAATTCATTTGAAAGTTATTATTGACAGGATATTATTATTGATTAGAATGATTTTTGACCAAGGTGGCTTCGAAGCACTAGATTGAGCGCAAACTCACTCAGTGGGTTGGCACAGAACTCGATCTAGGTGAACCCTTTGGGATATAATAATAATTAATTACAAGTGAATTAATTAAACTTACGTACAATAAAAACAATATTGGAGACACTCCATGAAACTGATCCATACCGCCCTGACTGCTCTTGTCGTTAGCCCTCTGTTGATGGGCTTGGCCTATGCTGACGACCATAAACCCAGTGCCTGCCTGATAACCAAAACAGACACCAATCCCTTTTTCGTCAAGATGCGCGAAGGCGCCGAAGCGATGAGCACAGAAATGGGCATGGACTTTAAGTCCTTCGCTGGACGTCTTGATGGTGACCATCAAACCCAGGTTCAAGCCATTGAAACCTGCATCGCCGATGGCGCCGACGGTATATTGCTGACCGCATCAGATACCTCTGCAATCGTTTCGGCTGTTGAGCAGGCCCGTGAAGCTGGTTTGCTGGTAATTGCGCTCGATACCCCGCTTGATCCGATCGGTGCTGCAGACGCTACCTTCGCGACGGATAACTTCCGTGCCGGCGAACTGATTGGCGCCTGGGCTGCAGCCCAGTTGGGTGATGAAGCCGCCAATGCACACATCGGCATGTTGAACATCAATGTCAGCCAGCCAACGGTTGGCGTATTGCGTAACCAAGGCTTTTTGACCGGCTTTGGTATTGATACCGGCGATGTAAACCGTTGGGGCGATGAAACCGACCCACGTATATCCGGACAGGATCTGTCCAACGGTAATGAAGAAGGCGGTCGTGACGGCATGGAAAACCTGTTACTCATGGATCCAATGATTAATGTCGTGTACACCATTAATGAGCCCGCAGCAGCAGGCGCCTACCAGGCACTGAAAGCTATTGGTCGTGAAGACGATGTGTTGATTGTGTCGGTCGATGGCAGCTGTACCGGTATTGCGGATATCCGTGATGGTGTTATCGGTGCTACAGCGCAACAGTATCCGCTGTTGATGGCCTCTAAGGGCATGGAAGCGATTTACCATTGGGCCCAAGAGGGTAAAAAGCCAATGACGACTCCGGGTAAGGCATTCTTCGACACTGGCGTATCACTCGTCACTGATTCGCCTGCTAAAGGCGTAGAGTCTATCTCAGTCAAAAAAGGCATGGACCTTTGCTGGGGCTAAACGCTCCGGTCTAACACCAGGTGACCCGGAATAATTCCGGGTCCTTCTCTTATCAGCCATTTTTATGAGTGAATCTCGAGGTCCTTATGACCCAAAACCCGCTTAACAGTCAAAACTCAGATGGGCCCGACACAGGCTCCCATGCCAGCTTTGACCAGCAACGTACTGGTATGGTTTATCGGATTCAGCACTTATTGCATACCAACCCCGCGTTAGTCCCACTGGTTGTATTAGTTGTCTCGATCGCTGTGTTCGGCATGCTGCTGGGTTCTAAATTCTTTTCCCCCTTTGCTTTAACACTCATTTTGCAGCAGGTCCAAATCGTTGGGATTATTGCTGCCGCCCAAAGTCTGATTATTCTGACCGCGGGTATCGATCTTTCGGTCGGCGCCATTATGGTGTTGTCCTCTGTGGTGATGGGACAGTTCACCTTTCGCTATGGTCTACCTGCTGAAATCAGTATCTTCTTTGGCCTGGTCTGTGGCGCGCTATGCGGCATGATCAGCGGCCTGCTGGTGTCCCGTCTCAAACTGCCGCCCTTTATTGTCACACTCGGCATGTGGCAGATTGTCTTGGCCACTAACTTCCTCTACTCCGCGAACCAAACCATTCGGGCCCACGACATCGAAGAGATCGCACCGCTGCTCCAGTTTTTCGGCTATAAGATTTCAATCGGCAACGCAGTCTTTACGGTCGGGGTGCTGTTTATGATTGCCCTAGTGTTCGTGCTCGGCTATGCCTTGAAGTACACCGCTTGGGGCCGGCACGTCTATGCCGTAGGCGATGATATTGAAGCCGCGAAGTTGTCCGGCGTTAAAACGGAAAGAGTGCTGTTGTCGGTCTATATGTTATCCGGACTGATTTGTGGCTTTGCGGGTTGGGCCCTGATTGGCCGCATCGGCTCGGTATCACCCACAGCAGGGCAACTTGCCAATATTGAATCTATTACGGCGGTGGTGATCGGGGGTATCTCTTTATTCGGCGGCCGAGGATCCATCATTGGTTCGCTCTTTGGGGCGCTCATAGTCGGCGTCTTCACCCTTGGCCTGCGCCTGTTAGGGGCCGATGCACAGTGGACATACCTGTTGATTGGTGTGTTGATTATTGCGGCCGTGGCCGTGGATCAGTGGATTCGGAAGGCATCTGTATGACAAACAACCAAACTCCCATTATCAAAGCGACCGGCCTAGTCAAACGTTATGGTCGAGTAACCGCCCTGGATCATTGTGACTTCGAACTCTATCCAAATGAGATTCTAGGCATTATCGGCGACAATGGCGCCGGCAAATCGACCCTGATCAAAGCGATCTCGGGTGCGGTTATTCCGGATTTCGGTGAGATACAACTGGACGGCAAAACCATCCACTTCACCTCCCCTTTGGATGCTCGACAGCACGGCATTGAACCGGTCTATCAACAATTGGCGATGTCACCCGCCTTGTCCATTGCGGATAATGTCTTCATGGGCCGGGAACTGCGCAAGCCGGGCTTCTTAGGCAAGGTGCTCCGTATGTTGGATCGCCCGGCGATGGAAGCCTTTGCCCGCGAAAAGCTCAACGAACTGGGTTTGACCACGATTCAAAATATTCGTCAACCGGTCGAAACGCTCTCCGGTGGTCAGCGCCAGGGTGTTGCTGTCGCAAGAGCTGCGGCCTTTGGCTCCAAAGTCATTATTCTCGATGAACCAACCGCTGCGTTGGGCGTAAAAGAGAGCCGACGCGTGTTGGAGTTAATCCTTGAGGTAAAGTCACGCGGTATACCGATTGTGCTGATCAGCCACAATATGCCCCATGTCTTTGAGGTCGCCGACCGTATTCATATTCATCGCCTGGGTCGACGCCTCTGTGTGATTGATCCGCAGGACCACAGTATGAGCGATGCCGTGGCATTGATGACCGGCGCCAAGGAGCCAGAACTGGCGAGGGAGTCGGCCTGAATTATGAAAACAGTACAGCATCATATGCAACAGATCTTAACTCTGATTGACGCCCACCCGCGCAACGGTCTGCGCCTGGTTTTAGGCATTTCCGGCCCGCCTGGGTCCGGTAAATCAACTCTGGCTGAGGCCTTGGTGAGCGAACTAAACCGCAGGTCTGGCGCTGACTCCTATGCCGTTCTGTTACCCATGGATGGCTATCACCTAGAGAACTCGGTGCTCATTGAGCAGGGTATGCTGGCGCGCAAAGGCGCGCCCCAAACCTTCGATGTAACGGGCTTGGTGAGCCTAATGAAGCGAGTACATCAACCCGCCGAAGCCTTATATTTTCCGGTATTTGACAGAACATTGGATACATCGCTGCCCAATGCCGGTGAGATAAACGAGCGGACAGCAATAGTTGTCGTTGAGGGCAACTATTTGCTGCTGCAGAGCCCACCTTGGAATGAGCTGAGGCCACTGCTGGATGTCACCGTATCGCTCGCGCCCAGTCTCGCGACCCTTGAGCAGCGCTTGATTCAGCGTTGGCTGGATCATGGCCACTCGCTGAAAACTGCGCTCGAGCGAGTGCAGGTCAATGATTTAAATAACGCGCGCTTAGTCCTGGCCAACAGTGGCCAGGCGGACCTGCTGATCAGTACCGAATAGCGAACTAGCAGCGCCTAGGCAGCCGAATTGGAGACAAAAACACAATGGAAAACTTACTGACACAGTTGAGCCAACGCAGCACAGTCGTGGCCGATACGGGAGATCTCGACGCGATACGCCGTTTTCGCCCGGCCGACGCGACAACAAATCCGTCGCTGGTGCTGAAGGCCCTGCGCTCGGGACAATACGATGCTCTAGTGAAGGATATACTCACGACCGTGCGTCAGCGTTACCCTGACGATACGCGACAACAGCTGGCAGACGCCTGTGATCGATTGACTGTCGTGATCGGCCAGCAAATCTTGACTCTTATTCCCGGCCGGGTGTCGACAGAAGTCTCGGCACGGCTGTCCTTTGATACCGACGCCAGTATCGCTAAAGCTCGTCGATTGATTCAACTCTATAGTGAAATGGGTATTCCAACCGAGCGCGTGTTAATTAAATTGGTCGCAACGTGGGAAGGCATTCGGGCCGCAGAAATACTGGAGCGTGATGGCATACAATGCAACCTAACCCTGATTTTCAATAAGGCTCAAGCGCAAGCCTGTGCTGAGGCGGGCGTGTTTTTGATTTCGCCCTTTGTGGGCCGAATTCTGGACTGGCATCAGCAACGCTCACCGGGCGTTCAATTTGCAGTACAGGATGAACCGGGGGTCGAGTCGGTGCGGCAGATTCTGCAGAGTTTTCGCACTGCGGGGCACAAGACCGTCGTTATGGCTGCCAGCTTTCGGAATATTGGCGAAATCGTGGCATTGGCCGACTGTGACCGTTTGACAATCAGTCCGGCATTATTAGAAGCCCTCGAAAACAGTACCGAAAAGCTCAATCCACCGACGGTTATCGATAACGGATCGGAGGATAAACCGAACCCGCTGGACGAGGCTAGCTTCCGCTGGGCGCTCAATGCCGATGCGATGGCAACGGAAAAATTAGCTGAAGGTATCCGAGGCTTTGATAGCGACCAAGAACTGCTTGAAACCCTGCTGCACCAGCGCCTGATAACGACCTAGGCCTATTGGCGCCGATACTGTTACTTTTTAATTAGGGCATCGGGCGTCTTTTGCAGCAGGGTATTTTGATCGATCATAAACTCGGTTGAAATCTGAAAAGCCGCTGCCCCTAAGACGCCGGCGCGATAATTGAAGTGTCCGGTTTTAATGTCAGGCAGCACCACGCCCTGCTTATCCAGCGATTCAAGATGGGTGTGAATCTCGCGCACTAAACGCTGGGTAATGGCCGCGGGAAAGCCGCCATCCACTACCACGGCTTCAAATTCAATCACCGCCAGCGCCGAAATAATGGCGTAGGCAAGACTGTGCCCGGCCCGCGTCAACCAGACGCCCAATTCCGGCTCAACCAAATCCCAATCGAAGCCTTCCTCATACAGACCCGCTGCCAGGCCCTGATCGCGTTTCGCGACCAGATGCTCCAGCACCACCAAAGAGGCGTGATCCACCAATCGATCCGCGCCGGCGCTGTCCGGCACGCGCATCGGTCCAAAACCGCCGGCATTGCCGCGCCGACCGGGGAAAACCCCGCCATTCAAAACGATGCCACCACCAATAAAGGCGCCGACAAAAAAGTAAATGAAATCGCGCGCCTCGACGGGTGGGCCAAAAATCAATTCAGAACGGCAGGCCGCGTTGCCATCATTCTGCACCGTCACAGGCCACTGTGTCCGTTGCGCTAATTCAGACTTGAGTTCAAAGTCTCGCCAGGCGGCCATTTCGTTTTCCGGTGCATCGAAATCGGCGCTCCAACTCCACAGTTCAAAAGGCATGGCAACATTTAAAGCGCTAATCTGTTCCTTGTTTTTTCCGGCTCGAAATAACAGGGTCGGCAGCGCGTTAGCGACAAAGTCGAGTGTATTCGCAGGCGTCGGATACTTATGAGTGTCTTTTACCTCGGCCAATATGGTGCCGGTAAAGTTGACCAGGGCCAATTCGAAGGTGCGCCGGCCGATCTTAAAGCCAATATAGTAACGCGCGTCTGGATTTAAACGCATCGGGACCGAGGGCTGACCGATCCGGCCGCGAATGGGCTCGCCCCGCAGCAGTAAATTATCGTCTTCCAGGGCCCTAAAAATAACCGAAATTGCGTTGGGTGACAGCCCGGTTAAACGGGTTGTGTCAGCTTTTGTCAGCTCACCCTGCTCTCGGATCAGGTGCAGTATCAACCGCTCGTTAATACCGCGAACAGTCGTCAGATTGGAGCCTTTAAGGGTTTGTGAGGACATTTAGGGTCTCAGAATTTGGGCTTAACGGTTAATTAATTACAGATGAAATATTAACACAGGGCCGGTGCTATTGAAGCACTTTCTGTGCCCGGCCATTATTGGTGGCAGGACCCATGGAGATCGGAGTCTGGGGTTGACACACCGCGCCAATCCAGTACCGGACGGGTTGACTAAATAGCTACAATCTGGTGCACCGGGCAAAAAAAAGCCCCGCGTTAGCGGGGCCTCTCTCTGGCGCTTCTTTAGGACTGGCCCAAAGGTAACCTCTAGAACGGAATATCATCATCAAAGTCATCAAAGCCCGGCGCCGGTGGCGCTGGCTGACTCGGGGCTGGCGGCGGTGCCTGCCGAGATGATTGCGCTGGGGCCGGCGCCTGACCACCCTGGGCAGGTTGGTTATAGCCACCCTGCTGCGGCTGACTATAACCCTGCTGCGGCTGATTATAGTTACTGGCCGGTGCCGCCGGTTGCTGGGTAAAACCACCACCTTGTGGAGCCTGATTGTAATTGCCACCAGAACCCTGCTGCCCGCCGCCCTGACCGCCACCGCCGCCACCGATAAACTGCATATCGTTGGCGATGATGTCGGTTGAGTAACGGTCTTGCCCGCTCTGATCCTGCCATTTACGCGTTTGCACACGGCCCTCGATGTAAACCTGAGAACCCTTCTTCAAATACTGCGCCGCATTTTCAGCCATCCGACCAAACAACACGATGCGGTGCCATTCGGTGAGATCTGGGCGATTGCCCTGCTCATCCGCACGGCCCAACTCATTGGTGGCAACGTTCAAATTCACCACTTGGGTGCCATTGGCCGTTGAACGGGCTTCTGGGTCCTGACCCAAACGGCCGAGAATAATAACCCTGTTTACTGTACCTTTAGCCATAACAATTCCTATTTACCGTGGTTCTAATTCATAAACTATCTATTAGTTAAGCCGCAAATTCAAGCCCCTGGGCATTTCACTGCAGAGGGGCCTAGGCCGTCTTAGCGTCTGCTTTGATGACCGGCTTAACGACCGTTAACAGTACAATCCAAATTAATTGTGCGCCGATGCCCAGCGCGACAATTAGGCCGATGTTTTGATCGACAAATAATAGCCCACCCGCGATACCACCCAGCGCCGCACCGAGAAACTGCGCGGTAGCAAACACGCCCATGGCGGTACCTCGCCGGCTCGGATCCACCTTACGACTCAAGAGCGAGGGTAAGGTGGCCTCGATAAAATTGAAGCCAACAAAAAACAACAACAGCGACATCGCCGTTGCCGCACCGCTGGGCACAAGGCCTATGGCCAACAGCGCGACAAATATAAAACTGGCGGCAAAGCGCAAGTAGCGGATATGGGCGCTGCGTTTTTCCGCGGCCATCATCATCGGCGCCATGCCGAGAAAGGCCAAAATCATCACCGGGGCATAGATGCTACCCAGTTCCGCTGCGACAAAACCGCGCGCAACCAGTATCACCGGCAAGGCAA
>Ga0307488_10004303_pt1 | contig 11876 bp, 14 predicted proteins | sample SB02metaG_FD_202248 | JGI IMG/M metagenome (GOLD analysis project Ga0307488, IMG submission 202248) | Sea-ice brine microbial communities from Beaufort Sea near Barrow, Alaska, United States - SB 0.2 | ecosystem: Environmental > Aquatic > Marine > Coastal | place: USA: Alaska | collected...
CATATTGAAAAGGCGCGAGGGCAATACCCACACCATCGGCTAGCAATGCGCGACTAGGCAGCGCTGTCGGCAGCCCGGCGACGCTGGCTTGCGACGGCAGCAAACCATAGTCTTTATAGCGAAACAGGTACTCTCCATCGACGCAGTAACTCACCGGCGTGTCGACGAGGAAAAAACGTTGGCGCGGCGAATGATTAATAAATTGGAAACTACCGGCCATGGTGACGGTGACGATATTGTCGGCATCTGCCGCACTGAGGGTCGCCAGACCCGACATAACGCCACTAGCAGCATTATAAACCCTGCTCGTGTTCAGTGGATAGACAACCACCCGGCCCGACTCAGCTTCTTGCCCCGGGTTCAGCGACGCACTCTTGAAACTGTTAGCAGCGTCATCTACCGGCAAATCAAGATAGGTACCCGCCGCACGAATCGGGATAAATTCAAGACAGTTACCCCCGCCGTTGACCCTCACACTATTCGGCAACGCACTACGTAACTCCCGGCTTATTCGCTCAACAGCAATGCGTGAGGCACTACCCAGTGCCTGCCGGTTACTCATTTTTTGATAGCCATCGGTGGAATAGCGAATCATCTCAACACCGGCCAGCGACACCAGCGACATCAACACGATCACAACCACCAACTCCACCAGCGTAAAGCCACTACAGACAACACGACCAGCTCGCGGACTGTGCCTGCGCCTTTCGAGCAACATCAATAGTTACCCTTATAGGCAGAAAAGACCAACGCAGAGCCCGTTGGCGGCGATATTGTCACCACAATCAGCTTGGCATCGGTCACCGCATCCAGCGCCAGACTAAGGCGTTGGGCCTCGGTGATATACGCCACATCCACTGCAACCCGGTAACCCACATAATTTTGCCGAACAATACCATCAGGATCCAAGGGGGGACTTTCATCCAGCAAATGATAATCATCTACATCATCAAACTGAGTGCGCCCCTCCCCATCAGAGCCGATGACGCCACAGACAGTTGTTGTCGGCGCGCAGGCAGGCACACCGCCAGGTGGCGAGTTTTCATCAAAACGTTTCGCGAGAATTTCTTCGAGATAAGCCTGGCCCAGCTCAACGAGCTTAACCTGGTAGAGTAGATCAGCACTGCGACTGCTACTGAATGACAGTGTGCTGGCAATGGCGACTAGCACAATAGACATTAAGACAATAGTAATCACCAGCTCGACTAAGGTCGCACCACGACCGTATCTCGGCAGCGCTACAGGAGATGGCAAATTAGATACAGCTTCCCGCATGGGCAAATCCCAGTGGCGATATACACAAGCGATGATCAACACCACCGGCAAGATCAAGACTCACACCGCTATCAACCGTACCCGGCACACCCGCGAGGAATACAGAGGAAGCATTACCTAGCGCATCATAGGTCAGCGTCAAACTATCGACTGCCGACAGGTTCGTGGGGCCGATGCCAGCGGTCACAGCAATACTGCTCGGCACATCGACGGAGACACCATGCAGCACCGTCTCCACACCCGCATCATCCGCCAATACTTCAAGGCGCCATTGATCACCCACCTGCACAACCGACAATGAGACATCAACACCAGGCCTGGCCACAGCGGTACGCTGGGCCAGACGGGCTACCGATAGCACTTCTATTGAGATGATTGATGCATCGAAGGCAGTTGTATCAAACCAGCGAGGGGCTACTACCGCGGTAATAACCCCCAACAACAGAATGACAGTGACTAGCTCAACGATGGAAAAACCCTTCATCTAGTCACCATTAAACGATTTATAGCGCTGCAGACGTTGCCCTAGTCACAGCGCCCGTTGTAGTTTCGAAGGTCAACACGAGTACCTGCGCATTATCAACACTCGTTTCATCTGTATAGTAAAAATCACAGGCAGTTGGTGTAGTATATACCGCCGCAAAATCTGTCGTGGTGCCAATAACCGAGGCAGCGGTTGTACCCGCAGCCGTTACTGTAGGCGCATTCGCCTGCAAAAGGTTACTGAAAATTGCTGCACAGTCAGCCTGACTCGATACAACATTCGCAGTACAGGCTGTACCACAGGGGTAACCATCAGCGTTGGCCAGCAAACTACCGTAATCAGCCATAGCTGTGCCCGCTACAGGCTGACCTTCAGCAATCCATGTGGCGTGAAACATTGCACCACTAGAGCTTAAAGCACCCTGCACGCTATTTACGACAGCCTCATGCGCCTCAGTCGTTACATCCATAAATCTTGGTAACGCCGTTGCCGCCATAATACCGAGGAGGATAATAACCACCACGAGCTCAATAATAGTAAAACCTGATTGTTGCTTTTTCATCTACATCCTACTCCTGCTAAAAAATTTTAAATTATGCCCCTTTCTCTCACACCGGCAATCGATGCCCAGCCTATTCGTTATAGTCATTTTGAAAGGCAGAAAACCCGCCGCAATAACGGCACCAACGGTTAGCCTACCTCAAACTCATAGACATTGTTCAATGTTTTGACGGTTTACCGACTACTTGCCCGAAGCAGCCGACGAAAGGTCCCACAATGGCAGGAAAACGCCCAGCGCTAACACTAACACCATGCCGCCAATACCAATAATCAGTATGGGCTCAATAGCGTCAGCCAGCCCCTTAAGCTCATAATCGACTTCCTGTTCATAAAAATCGGCAGCCTCACCAAGCATCTCATCAACACCACCAGTTTCCTCACCGACGCTGATCATCTGTAGCACAAGCGGGGTAAACAGGCCTGTGGCCACCGCTGCTTGTAAAAAGCTTTCGCCGCGCTCGATATTTAGCCGCATATCTCGTATGTAGCTGGCCATATATTCATTTCCCAGCGCATGACTGACAACGTTGAGGCCCTGCACAATGGGCACTCCCGAGCGCAGCATCATGGAGAAAGAGCGGCAAAAGCGTCCCAGATGAATTCGCTCGAACATGCCGCCAATCACGGGAACCTTAAGCTTCCAACGATCCCAGAACATCCGACCTTGGGGTGTGGAAACCCATGCGCGCGTACCAAAAAAGATGCCCACGCCGAGCACTAATAGCAGTGGCCAGAAGGTCACCATGAAGTTTGACAGGGATAACAACGCCTGAGTTTGCCAGGGCAACTCCGCACCTAACTGCGCAAACACCCCGGCAAACGCCGGAATCACAAATAGATTAATAATCACCAGACCGATACCCATGGCCACCAACACAAAAGTGGGGTAGCGGGTCGCGGACTTGATGCGCTTACGAGTCTCACGTTCTAACTCAAGATAGTGCGCCATCTGCAGAAATGACTCTTCAATTCTACCGCTGTTTTCCCCCACATGTATTATCGACACATACAGGTCAGAGAAGGTTTTCGGATGGTCCTGCAGTGCTGAGGCCAGCGCCCGGCCAGACTCGAGCTGTTTTGATACCTCGCGAATCGTCGCCTTCATCAGCGGATGGTTAGCTGAGTCCGCCAGACCGCTCAAGGCGCGCATCATCGGAATACCGGCTTTTGACAAACTATACATCTGGCGACTGAAAACAATCAGTGCCTCAATATCGACCTGCCCTGCCAGAAAGGCATTCAGGTCAAACTTATACCCTGCCGCCTCTTCACTGGTCATGGTGATTGAGATCGGTGTCAGTCCAGCTTCTATCAATTCACCCGCAGCGCTTTCATCGTTGACCGCTTCCAACGTCCCCGTCAGCAATTCACCTTCGCGATTGCGCACCTGATATTTATAATGGCTCACAAGACTACGGACCCCGTCTCGTCGCTAACAACCTGATGCGCCTCGAGTGGATCGAGGTCACCGTCATCGATCTCCGCAACACGGGCCACTTCTTCCAGCGTAGTTACACCATCGCGGGCAAGTGCTAGGGCCGAATGAAACAACCGAGTATAGCCGACAGAGTCATCCGCCAGCTTATGTAGCAGATCAATATCGCCATGCCGTAGGGCCACAGACATGGGCGCATCGATCTCCAGCAATTCAAAAATACCCATACGACCCCGGTAACCTGTCTTGTTACAGCGTGAACAGCCCCGCCCACGTTTATAGGTATGCGTACCAGCGATCTCGCCGTGCCCATGGCCCAGCACCCAAAGCAGCTCGGCTGGGTCAGGCTGATATTCTTCCAGACAGTAATCGCAGTTCGTGCGAATCAGCCGCTGTGCCAACACGCACTTCAAGGATGCGGCAACCAAGAAGCTCTCTACACCCATGTCGATCAGGCGGGTCGCTGTGGATATAGCATCACCCGTGTGCAGGGTAGATAGCACCATATGGCCGGTCATAGCAGCACGCAGGGCAATACCCGCTGTTTCAGCATCCCGAATCTCACCGATTAACATCACATCCGGGTCCTGCCGTAAGGCCACCCTTAGCACCGTGGCGAAATCGAGGCCAATTTGGTTGCGAATTTGTACTTGGTTAACCCGTGGCAGCCGATACTCAACAGGGTCTTCCGCGGTAATAATCTTGCGCTGTGGGGTATTCAACGCATGTAGGGCGCCATACAGGGTCGTGGTTTTACCACTGCCCGTGGGGCCCGTGACAAGAATCAACCCGTGGGGTTTGTGAATCAGCCGCTCAAAGCGCGCACGCATGATGTCTGGCATGCCCACCCGCTTAAGATCGGTTAGCTGGTTACTCTGATCGAGCAGGCGCATCACCACCGCCTCACCGTGTTGCAGTGGCATAGTCGAGAGTCGCACATCAATAACCCGGCCTTTGACGGTGACGTTGAAACGCCCATCCTGAGGCATGCGCTTTTCCGAGATATTCAAGCCGCTGAGCAATTTCAGACGCAACACGAGGGCGGCGGCAATCCGGGTTTCCTTCATCAACTGTTCTTGTAACACGCCGTCGACTCGCTGACGTATGCGTAGCTGGTGTTCATCGGGCTCGATATGAATATCCGATGCTTTGATCTGCACGGCATCCTCAAAAATCGACGCCAATAACTTAACCACAGGTGCATCTTCAGCCTCGACAGACCCCAACTGGCTTGAATCAAAAAGGCTGGTCGCATCACCCAACTGCTCATCAAGCTCCTCGGCAAACTGAGCAATATCCTCCGTCCGCCGGTAGATCACATCCAGCATGTTAAGTAACTCAGTCTCACGCACTACGGCCTGTTTAACACCTTGCTTGAGAATTCGGGCCAATTCATCAACAGCAAAAATATCCATCGGGTCAGCCATGCCCACTAGCACTGCATCACCTTGATCTTCAAGCACAATCACCCGAAATCGCCGGGCCATGGTTTCAGGTAGGCGACGCACCTGCTCGGTATTGAAGGTGTAATGCGCCAGATCGACATAGGGAATCGATAGCTGTTGCGACAGGAACACCATGAATTCCTGCTCGCCGATAAAGTCCAGATCTGTCAGCACCCGCCCGAGACGTAAACCCGTGACTTTTTGCTGAGTCAACGCCTCGCGCAGTTGAGCGTCGGTAATCGCACCCTGCTGAACCAACAAATCGCCGATTCGTAGCTTCTGAATGGGCGCCTGTTCTACCATCAGATTTTCAGCTCCATTAGGCGCTCCAGCGAACTGTCGATATCCCGTTTGTTCGTATTCAGGTCACTCACAACGGGGCGAACCAAAATAACTAACTCACTACGGGAATTCTGTTCGCGGCGCTGCGAGAAGCCCAAGCCCAACCCAGGCACCTTGCGCAGCCCTGGCGCACCTGCGTTACTGCTCCTGCTGGCAGACTGCATCAGTCCACCAATCACAATCACTTGATTATTCCGCGCCCTAACAATGCTGTCAGATTCGCGAATGGTGCTCAATGCAAGCGGCAGCGTTACCGTGTCATTACCGATAGTGACAACCTTGTTCTGATCATTAACCTCGCTCACCGTGGGGTGAATGTGCAATATCACATCACCGTCCACACTGATCTGCGGCGTCACATCCAACGCGATGCCGGAAAAGAAAGGCGTAAGGGTAACACTCGGCGTGGTTGTGGTACTCGTACCTACCGTCGTTGTTTGACTCACATCGGTCACGAAAAACTCATCAGTACCCACCTTAATCACCGCTTTTTGATTATTCACGGTGGAAATTCTTGGACTCGACAACACCTTCACCATGCCTTGTGTTTCAAGCAGCTGAATAAATCCGCTAAAATCTTTGAAGTCGACACCCACGCCGAAAACACCGCCAATGCCATCAGGGTTTTGCACCGGAGCACCACCCATACTGAATGTCACAGGCCCTCCCTCACCGCCGGTTAACTCACCGAGCTCAGTCCAATCAATACCACTTTGAAATTGCTCACTGAGCACCACCTCCAGAATCTTTGCCTCAAGAATAACCTGCCGATGGAGCGCGTTCTCTGACAGTGATAGAAACTGATTTACCGCGGTCAACTCGCTATGCATCGCGGTCACGACAATGACACCGGCTTGATCCATAACCATCACGTTACGACCCTCGCCGCTACCAATAATCGACAATATGGCAGCCTCCAGGCTTTCCCACAGCGCTGCCTTGCTTTGGGTCGTTACTCTTGAGCCGACAACTTCACCGCCGCCACCCCCGCCGTTATTGCCGCCGTTATTCCCGCCGTTATTGTTATTGTTACCGCCGTTATTATTGTTGTTACCGCCGTTATTGTTGTTGTTACCTCCAGCGTCCATGATGCTACCCGTACTGACCTGCATCTCAGAAATACCTTCGCGCTGCAAGTTGACATAATCGAGGGTAAACAACCGCGTCTGAAGCTGGTCTGGCACGACACGGATCAACTTATCACGAGACTCAATGTGCAAGCTAAATTGATCGCGAACGACCTCCAAAACCTGCGCAAGCCCAACCTTCTTGAGCTCCAGCGAAATATTACCGACAACATCTGGGTGCACCACCATGTTGTAGTCAGTGCCATCCACAAGACCCATCAAGAATGCGTGCAGAGGGGCATCGTGAGCTAGCACATCGAACAGCTCCGTCTCTGGTAGCTCAAGGTCGACATCATCTTCGACAACGTCTACCGCAACCGGCGCTTCCACGCGCATCGACTCAACCATGCCGCGCAGCTCAGCCACCTGATCTGCATAGCGATCTTCTTTGTCAGCGTTCATACAACCGACCAAAAAACAGATGCTAAAAGCCGTTAACAGATAAAATCTCATAAGCCCTCTGCCGCGCTACCGAATACCAGGATTGGCAATTCAATGTCTACCATCTTACCGTCCTTTGCCAGAGTTACCCGACGCTGCCAAATTTTCACCAGAGTAAAACCTTGGAACTGATCATTTTCCTGATAGCGCTCACCATCAATAATTGCGATCCGGCGCTGACTGTTGACCAATACAAAATTGAGCGTTGGCATCACTAGCGACGGGACTTGATCTTCCACAAGGGATATCGCATTGACGAACAGCGGCCGAGTTGGGTCCACTGGACTTGCCAGCACAACGCTCGCGGTCAAAAACGTACCAACAAATACGCTACTGATACGTCGCATAGCTCGCCTCACTGACAATTCCACGCGATTTCATTAGTAACCCAGCCATTGGGGCTCCAAACTCAAGGTATAGATCTCCAAACGCATCACGCCACGGGGGTACTCCCCCGCATCGTACTGCAGAGAGTGCCAGAAAAAACGCCGAGACTGCTGTTCAAGACCCTGCAAATAAGCCACCACATCAAAATAGCTACCCCGTAATTCAATCACCACACGGTGACGATACAATCCGGCACCTACATTGGACGATGACTCAAGACCGCCTTCAAGCATGACGGGCTCTACAGCAAGATTTTGCATCGACACCAGATCCAAATCACTACTCTCCAACAAAGACCGGAGCATCGCAATCATCTGTGGCGCCGATATAAGTCCAGCCGATAATTTTGCTAAGCGCTCATTCGCCGCCTGCATCGCACTTTGCTCAGCCGCAATATGTTGTTTCAACGCATCAATCTGCCCAGTGCTTGTTGATGCCGTCAGAGCTTTCTGCAGCGTCGCATTGAGCTGCTCGGCACTACGCAACTGCCGCTCGACAACGCTGCTCGCAGCCAGCATGGGTTCGATCGATAGCATCTGTAAACAAAACCCGAGCACAGCCGCGGCCGTTAAGACAACAAGCAATCGCTCTCGCGGTGACCAGGCTTCAAATTTATCGAGATATCCAGTGATGCTCACAACTCATCCTCGGGCAATGACCAACTTCGCACCTCAAAAGCAGTATGGGGCTCAGCTTCCGTTAAACTCACCTTGCCGAATGCCATGCCCTCGAAGGCGGGCTCAAGCCCCAGACGCTGCAGATAATCAGGTATCACCTTGGCTTGCCTGACCGTACCGGATATCACAAAATCGGTACCTAGCTCTCGAACTTGGATCCGCGACAGAGAGATACCCGCCTGATGTTGCCGTGCCAGACCCAACAAAATTTCGGAAAACCCCTGCCGATCACCCGTATCGGTGCGGGTTAACATTTGCAGCAAGCGGGCGTTGTCCTGGCGCTGTTGTTGCACGCCCGCCAATATCTCTCGGAGGTCAGCGAGCGCAGCGCCTTGGGACTGAGTGGCCACTGCTACCTGAGTTTGTAACTGCTGGTTGTCTCGTGCCAGCGACACCACGGCCGCCTCGATGTTTGCACTCCCGTAGGCTAGATAGCCCCCGGTAGCTGCAAAACCTAGAGTCAGGACAAGCAATACAAGCCCTCCTAGCCAAGCACTTTGATAGCCTTGACGTTGAACCCCTAGCTTCAGGTACAGGTTGATCGTTTGCACAGACATTAGCGCGCAACCTCACCAATAGCGGCACCCATAGCGACAAAACACAGAGCCTGCATTTGCGCATCAAGGTCGGCGGGCACATCAAACACCTGCTGCAGATCAAGTAACGACACATTGACGTTGAGCTGCTGCTGCAGATATTCCTGCACCAATCTGTCAGTCAATTCACGGGTTGGCGCGACATAAAACTGGCGCACAACGCCCTTGCGTAACTGGCTCTCGTAGTAATCAAGGGAGCGCTGAATATCGAGTAACATATCATCCAGCATTTTGTCTCGGACCAATGAATCAATACCGTGGATCATACTGACGCCGATCTCAACCTGTCTGGCCAGATACAAGTTGCTCGCTTGGCTTAAGACAATCGTGCCAGAGGAGTTACGCAGCCGTAGCAGCGCTGACGAGCCGTCATTATCAGGGATCTGCTTGAGAATATTGTGCATGGCCAACTCACCGATCTGCACCGAATCAACCGCCAGGCCCGCACGATTCGCATTAGTCACCATGTCCTGTATTAGCTGGCGCTCAGCCGCCACGGCATACACCATCTTTGCAGAAGCACGAAACGCATCTTCGGGCACACTGAAGGCGTCAAACAACAGGTCAGCCAGAGGCTTGTCTACCTGATCTTTAAGCCGCCACTTCACGGCGTCGCCAACCTCTGCCTCGGGAACCTCGGGTCGCTCAACAAAAAACAGTCGATAATATGCAGGATGTAAAACGATCGTTGTCGGCAGGCCAGTGTACTCTTGCTGCTTGACCAATGTCTTTAAAGCTCCGTCGGAGTCTTCTCCCATTCGTTCCAGATAATCACAGGCGACTAAGGGCCGACTGCCTTCCACGCCAGGGGTAACCTTAGCCACAGCAATGCCGAATGGGCTAATTTCTAGACCGAGCCTTCCTTGCTTTACCTTTCGCGAAAAAAATCCCTTCACACCCTTCACACCAACCCAAAACCGCTGTAAAACACAATTCGCCCCTGCAAGTATAGCCTATATGGGCGTCACGCAATCATTGTCCAAACGTTGTACACTTGTCCAGACGTTATGTCCCTGTTAAAACAATTCACGGAGGTAGGTGGTTGATTGCCGTAGCCCTGTTCGAGCCAGAGATTCCACCTAATACCGGTAACATTATTAGGCTCTGCGCCAATACTGGCACCCAGTTGCATATGATTCGCCCGCTGGGCTTTGAGTTAGATGACAAACGCCTGCGCCGGGCCGGTCTTGATTACCATGAGTGGGCCAATGTGCGCACCCATAACAACTTTGCCGAATTCCTGCAAGCCACACCCCACCGTCGCATATGGGCCATCACCACTCGCGGCAGCACAGCTTATACAGCGGCAGATTTTGATTCCCAAGACATATTACTATTTGGGCCCGAGACCCGGGGCTTGCCCAAAGACGTACTTGACTCGATTCCCGCCCACCAGCACCTGCGTATTCCCATGCTGCCAACGAGTCGCAGCATGAACCTGTCCAATGCTGTCTCAGTGGTAGTCTACGAAGCTTGGCGCCAGCAGGGCTTCACTGCCGGCGCATAGAAACGATGGCTCTAGTTAACAATCGTCTCGCTCTCAGCACTACCTTCCTGCTGTTGGGCGGCCATTTGCTGACGAGACTGCTCATAAATCGCATCGAAATTAACCGGCGCCAGCATTAACGGGGGAAAGCTGCCTTTGATGACCAGCGAATCTAGCGCCTCACGAGCATAGGGGAACAACACACTGGGACAAAAGCTACCCAGCGTCTGGGCCATAGCCTCTTCCGCCAGGCCCTTGATCAGAAAGATGCCAGCCTGCTCAACTTCCGACAGGTAGACCACTTCATCGTCTTCCTTTTTGACAGTCACGGTAACCCGCAATCCCACCTCAAAGAGATCGTCCCCCACGGACTTGTGCTGCGAGTTCAGTTCTAAATTGACCTTTGGCTTCCACTGGCCCATGAAGGACTCTGGTGCTCGGGGCGACTCAAAAGATGCATCTTTGAGATATATACGCTGCAGTGAAAACTGCGCTTCACGGGGCTCTGCTGCTTGTTCACTCATTACCGGTTCCCTCACCAATACTCACTAACATTGAATCCAACTGACCGCGCCTGTCGAGGCTGATCAACTCATCACAGCCGCCGACATGCACGTCACCAATCCATATCTGCGGGACCGACGTGCGACCCGAGGCCTGTATCATCTTCTGCCGTAGCGCAGCTTTGCCATCGATCGCAATATCTTCGAACGACACATTTTTACTTTTCAACAGCGATTTTGCCCGAACACAAAACGGACAATACCGGGTGCTATACATGAGGACCTGCTTCATTGTCTGCTCCTTTATCGCCTGGTGTTTAAGATTTAATGACCGGCAAATTCGTCGCCGTCCACTCTGCCATACCACCGCCCAGGCGGCGTACGTCAGCAAACTCAAGAGCTTTGAGTTTGCTGCCGACAGCACCGGCATGCTGGCCCATTTTACAAACAATGATAACTGGCTGCTGCTTGTACTTTTCAAGCTCTGAGACCCGGTTATCAAGGTTGCTGAACGGAATATTAATGGCATCAACAATGTGACCCGCCTTGAAATCCTTGTTGTCACGGATATCAAGTATCACGGCATTGTCGCGATTAACCATATTCACCAGCGTATTAGTCGTGATGGAAGCGCCGCCGCGCCTGCCTTCATTGACTAAAAACGCGACAACCAAGGCCGCGAATATTCCGACCAATACAAAGTGATTTACTACAAAATCAAAGACTTGTTCTATCATCTGCTCTCGCCAGTGGTTGGCTTAACCTGCAATGGCGACGGCACAGCTGCGCCGCCGGGACAAAAATAAGTCGCGAAGTATACACCAAAGGACGTAAAATTCCTTTTCCTCGCGTCGACTCGGTAAATCAATGACTCACAAAGTGCCCTATGCTCTCATTATCCTCGACGGTTGGGGGCATCGCGTGGCGACAGACGCCAACGCCATCGCACTGGCCAATACGCCCGTATGGGACAGCCTGTGGGCCAGCAAGCCCCACAGCCTCATTTCATCTTCTGGCGAGGATGTCGGCTTGCCCGCTGGCCAGATGGGCAACTCCGAAGTCGGTCATATGACCCTTGGCGCAGGGCGGCGCATAGACCAGGATCTAACACGCATTA
>Ga0307488_10004305_pt1 | contig 11874 bp, 9 predicted proteins | sample SB02metaG_FD_202248 | JGI IMG/M metagenome (GOLD analysis project Ga0307488, IMG submission 202248) | Sea-ice brine microbial communities from Beaufort Sea near Barrow, Alaska, United States - SB 0.2 | ecosystem: Environmental > Aquatic > Marine > Coastal | place: USA: Alaska | collected 2017-05-06
TATTATTAGCAATAATATCCGGATGGCTGAATGGTCCGAGGTTGAAGATAGTCTTGAACACATACGTTATTTGGAGGGTGTAAATGTTCAAGGCAATCCGCAAAACCTATTACGTGCCATAGAGGCCCAAGCCTCTTGGAGTATTGCTCAGATAGCGGTGGCGGAGCCTCGATTGCGGGCGAAAAATTTATTGGATGCCCGTGAGTCATATGAAGATATTAAAGACCTCGCCCAGGATGCTTTCGGCGAAGATAATAGTGCTATGGTGCCATGGCTTTACAAGAGAGCTGTTAATTTATACCAGATAGTGGCGACTCTAAATAGTGACAGTGGTTTGGCTGGGGACACTTTAGCCAGAGTGATTCAATTGGATGGAGTGGCCCGTTTACAAGCTTATAATTCTCGCGCTCGATTCGCCGGCGGCTCTTTTTTCGACCGCAATCCTCAGATACCTGTTCTGGATAGCGATGCCCTGATCGGTGAGGCGTACCTTAGAGATGCTTTGGCGGAATTAAAAACTATAACCGAGATATTAGACGAGTCAGGCGACATAGAGGCGCAGGCGATGGGCCACGTTTACTATGGTGATTTCCGAATTCTTGTAGGCTTAGGCTCTGGTAGGAAAAGCTATCTCAAAGCCATCCATTTATTAAGAGAAGCTGGTATCAGCGAGGATCGAATTTCTCAGTTTTTTGGTGTGCCCCGAATCATCCCTGCTGAGGTATTTGCGTCTAACTTAGCTCAGGCGGAGACTGCGAACAATGCGGCTCTGGTGCAATCGATCTCCGATAAAAGGGTATTAATAAGCGAATTTACGGCGTTAGAGGAAGACGCAGGCAATGTCAGTATGCCCGCCTCTTTTACAGGTCGTTGGGGACTTAAGTTGCCCTCAGATGTGGTTGAGATGACGGTTAATGTAAGTTCCAGGGGGGTGGTTTCTGCTCCTAAGTTTATGGCCGCTTCATCGGATGATAAAAGTATCAGGCACAAGGCCCTTCGTTCGGTACGGGGCATAAGGTTCCGGCCTCGATTTGAAGAAGGTAAGGCGGTCCGCGTGCGAGGGATGAAGCTCTCGTATCGTTTTGAAGAGGGCTCAAATTAATTCACACGGGACAGGCTAGATTAGAACTGGATAAAGGGACGCGATCAGCAATGTGGCCATTATATAGTTTAAAGCTTTAAGCCTGGCTGAGCTGGTAAGAAACAGCTTAAGTCGTATTCCTATGGCGGCTCGGAAACTTGCGCACGACAGGCTTATCAAGCCAAAAGAAGTCGTTACCAGGGCGATTGCTTGCACGTTTTGAGAGGGCACATACACAGTGTTTGCGGTTAACCTCATCATCTATACCTTTGGATTCACCGATTGAAATAGAGCAGCCTGCAGGGAATTAAGCTGTTTGCAATGTGGGCGGCGATGCAGTCGCAATTTTAAAGCGTAAGTAGAGTAAATAGGGCATGCTAAATATTTTAAAAATAAAATGGCGTGCAGCAAAGCTGTTAAACACCTCGGACAAGCCAATACCTTCCACCAAAGAAGAAAGGGCCTGACTCTGTAGCTAACTAAAACAGTTTTAACTGTGTCCCTAGGCTTTCCAGCGGCTTTTTCGTATGTCGATAGGTAGTGTTACTGTAAATGTAGCCCCTTTTTCTTCGTTGTTGGACGCTTCGATTTGACCACTGTGTTTCTTTGCTAGACCGTAGCTTACATAGAGCCCAAGCCCGGTACCTGAGCCAATGTCTTTTGTGGTGAAAAACGGATCAAATAGTTTTAGCAAAGCGTTTTCGCCTATTCCTGGGCCATTATCAGTAAAGAGAATGTAAATGTAATCCTGGTCGCAGGTCGTAGTGATCGCCAGAGTGCCTATAGGTTCCATTGCTTGAGCTGCGTTTATTGCGAGATTGACGAAAATCTGGCTTAGTTGTCCTGAGGAGCCGTAAATCAGTGGTATTTCTCCAAAGTTTTTTGTTATTTCACAACTGTACTTGAGCTCATTCCAGATTAGTTTTAAAGCATCCTCAACAACCTGATTTATATCGACGAGGGATCTTTTGTTGGATTCTGTGCGCGAGTAATCCGAAAGGTTGCTGATGATGTCTTCTACTCGTTTAATACCTGCCAAGGCCTCTTCAATCGAATTTATGCTATCGGTGGTAATGAATTTTATATCCTCCTCTGCTAACAGGAGGTTGATACGGTGAAGCTGCTGTTTTATATCTGCAGATATAGGCTGCGCATAGAGGTCATCAGCAATTTCTACGTAGCTGTTGAGGGGCTTGGCAAGGGCCGCCAAGTAGCCTAGTAGGGTTTGTAAGTTGCTCTTAACAAAACCAACGGGATTGTTGATTTCGTGTGCTATACCGGCTGTTAGAAGCCCTATGGAGGCTAGCTTTTCTTGTTGAACTAGGTTGGTTTTCCGCTTATTTAGCTCGTCTAAGGTGGCGCGAAGAGACTCATTAGAATCATATAATTCTCGGGCCCCTGACTCCAGCTGTGCTTCTGCTCTTTCTCTCGCCGCCTTTTGCTGTAGGTAGGCCTTGTGATAGTCGGGGGGATTACTCACAGAGTTCTTGTGAAAAATGTGCACTTTTCGGCGCTGTTATGCATATGTGCCGTCTCTGAGGCTTTAACATTAGTCTCATAGTGTTCAGTGGCTCCGTTAATAAGGCATTCTGCGAGATGGCATAATTTTCGAGTTGGGTGATAGGGTAAGGTTAGAGAGTTTTCTTTCGGTTGCTCCTTGCCAATACTTGGCAAATTCGAGTTTTGGTAGGGTTTGCGAACTTCTTTGCGGATAACATCGTCAATGCTTTTCAAGAATTCCATTAAATTCGGCATTTCATTGGTGAATACTGAGAGTTTGAACGCTAAAACATGAAAAAGGTACTGTCCAAAGCCATTGACGAGATCGATAACGGGAGTGTCTGCCTTATTAGACAGCTTTGCAGCTATATCTAGTAGTTCTTGATCGGAGAAATCTGCAGCAGATGTGTAAGCGCCGCCTGATTCTGGTTGAACTGACCCCAGTAAGTCTCCCCACATTTCTAGCCCAATTTTCTGTTCTAACATGTCATTGAACGTTGTAAATACAATGCCTTTCATGAAAGCCTCGTTGTGATTGCTTAGTTATCAGTCTACTCTTTAAATGAACGTTTAATTTTGATCTCAGTTCAGCTAAACCCTCAAAAGCCAAAAGTATCGTTATATTTAATACTATGACAAAAGCCAAGCAATCCATACTAATAATTGATGATGACGATTACGTCCTTAAGTCCCTGACGCGGGTGCTTAGAAAGGGTGACTACTCGATTAGTTGTTATCATGATTCAGATGAAGCATTGCCTCAGTGTCGTCTACGTGAGTTTGATTTGGTCTTGTCAGATCAAAGAATGCCCGGGAAGCTAGGTACTGAATTTTTTAGTCAATTGATGCAAATACAGCCAAATACTCGCCGAATTCTAATAAGCGGGTATACCGACTTTTCCAAAGTCACAGATGCATTCAATGAGGGTATTATTCACAAGTTTATGGTGAAGCCTTGGGACAACGACGCTTTGAGATTGCTCATAGATGAGCAATTATTTTTAAGGAGTCAGCCGCCAGACCGGGTGGCCAAGGTGCAGCTATCATCGGCACCTCAGCTCGAGGTGGATTTAGGCTCTGACGATACTTTAATAGATTTTCACGGCATCCTGACGTCCGATGAGGCCATGCTCCAGCAGATCTCTATAATTCAGCGAACCTCTAATTCGGATGTGCCTTTTTTCATAAATGGCGAGACAGGCACTGGAAAAGAAATGTTTGCCAAGGCAATACATCTAGAAAGTGACAGATCTGGTGAGTCATTCGTGGCCCTTAATTGTGCGAACTTGACTGAAACCCTCTTAGAATCCCAACTGTTTGGCCATGTGAAAGGGGCCTTCACAGGAGCTCAGGAAGATCAGATTGGGTTGCTTGCTGAGTCGGATAAAGGCACTCTTTTTCTTGACGAGGTTGTCGAGATCCCGCTCTCCCTGCAAGCTAAGCTGCTTCGAGTTTTACAAGAGAGAGAGTTTACCCCGCTGGGGAAAACCAAGCCTCAGCCATTTGATGTAAAAATCATTTCAGCGGCATCTACCAGTTTAGAGAAAGCGGTGGAGTTAGGCAGGTTTAGGGAAGACCTTCGCTATCGATTGGAAGTAATGCCTATCTTTCTACCTCCACTGCGGGCTCGAAAAAAAGATGTTCGTGAACTTTTTGACTACTTTCTCTGTCAGCAGTTTACTCGCCACGGCCTCGACTTCGTTGATGTAGACCTTGAGGTGTATCGCTGTGTAGAGAATTACGGTTGGCCCGGAAATGTAAGAGAAATGGCCAATGCCTGTGCATATGTTGCCGCGCTGTCTAGCACATCGGAAGCGATCACCACTGTTAATCTGCCTCCAGCACTATTAGCTGAGCAGCAATCCAAGCCCTTGCAGCAAAGCTTTTCGGCTGAATATTCACCAATCACTTCTCGCGATATGAGCCGAGACGATTTAGAAAAAGCAATTCAAAAGTTTTCAGGACATAGGGATTCCATGGCAAAACACTTTGGGATCAGTCGAATGACCGTGTGGCGGAAGATGAAACAGTTCGGTTTACAGGGCCGGGCATAAAGGATGGGTTTTTGTGAGTTGATTTCAAAAACCATTTGCACTTCAGGAGTTAATAGAGCTTTCTTCCGTGCTATTCGATAGCTTCACATCAGTAGTCATCGGTTTTGGCAGGAATTCTTCACCATAATACCTAGCCGGAGCGCCCAGACGTTAGTCGTTGGTATTGGTTCTAATCGAGGTAGTTTAATGTTTCTAGCAACTTAGCAACTTAATCCTTTCATTCCTTTTTCTGCTTTAGTTACGTAACAAACGTATCAGCCTTGTAACAATTGTTACAGAACTGCTACGGATGTTGGTTCGCGCTTTCTACTTGCCACTTTTAAAATATCGTCATGTTTTCTCTTAAAAGCGATAGGTATCAGCGACTTGAAAAATAAGTCACCAGTTTTTTTGAAACTGGCACAGAACTTGGAATAGGAATTGTAGGAAAAACCCTATTTTAACCTTTACCTTCGCTTTTTTAGCGCTTCCGAGAGGGATACAAAATGAACAAAAGAATAATTGCTTTAAGTACTATGGCCTGCCTACTAATTGCCCCAGCCTCTTTTGCGCAGCTAGCTCAGGGATCACTAGGCGCCACAAGCACGGGAAACATCGACCTTGATCTGCAAGTGACAGACAGCGTAAAAATCACAGCACTGGCTGATATTGATTTTGGTAGTTACGGCGGAGCTGACACCGGTGCGATCTCCGGTGCTGATGCTTACTGTGTTTATGCAAATGGTGGTGATGCCTACAAAATCACTCCTACTAGCACTAACGGAGCGGCTTCTGATGATGCCAGCACATTTCATTTGGTGGGCACTACAGACGGTGATGAAATCCAATACACGGTAAAGTTTGCCGGTACGGCATCGGGCGCATCTGCGGCATCTACAGTTGCCTACAATACGCAAACGGCTTCATTTAATGGCGCAAAAACTACTAACTGTGCCGGCGCGGACAACGCTCAACTGCATATCGATATTGCCGAGCAAGAAATTAGAGATGCATCAACAGACCTTTACACGGACATGCTTATTCTTCTCGTAAATCCTGTTTAGCATCGCACCTGCAATGGAGCCGGCCCAAGCCAGCTTCATTCTTCCATCTTAATAGGTCATGCAGGGGAGGGTCGGTTTGAGAGTAATTAATCACATTCAACTGATGGCTTTCTTGAATGCCATGTCTACAGACTCAAGTTTTGCAGGTTCTAGATTGTTTAGCTCTAAGCTGGCAGCATTTACTCTTGGCTTGTTTTTAACTTGCTTTAGTAGCTTGGCGGTAGCAAAGTTTTTGGATATCGAAACGCCTCAGGATTACGAGTTTGGTACTTGGGCTGATTCTGGCAGTTTGACTATGAATCGAACAACCTGTGCCGCGGCAACAAGCGGAAAAAGTAAAAAAGTAGACTATAAAGACTATAAGACTAAAGTTTCAAATGACGATGGAGAGGACGGTTATTATCTTTATCTAGATGGAGATTCGGACTATACGGGTAATCGTAGAATAGAAATATCGTTTCAGCACAGAGACACATTAGCATCCGAAGGCAATACCTTTAAAACCTTATACGACGATGAATGGGAAGACCAGAAGCACAAGGGACAAGGCGAAGGCTGCATAAATGGTGATAATTCTCAGCTGAAGGTCGATATTATTGGGGCTGACTTAGGAAGTAAGCACTCAGGTTCCTACACTGGCCAGTTTTATCAAACGATAAAAGAAGGTAAACATAAAGACGAAACTGAAGTCTTTCTTGTTAAGGTTACATTGGCTGCCTCCCCTGAAGTTCAAATCTCTCATCTAGGCTCTATAGTTTTCGGAAGCTTTATCACGGGCGCTGGCAGCTTGAGTGTCAATGAGCCTTTTTGCATATATAGCGAGTCCACCAATGGGGCGTACCGGCTTTCGGTGAGCTCTGACAGCCAAGATGTTGCCGGCAACTTTTATATGGAAGATTCAATAATTGATGAGAAGATACCGTTGAGCGTTCTTTTTTCTGCGTCAGGATCAGGGGCTGGAACGATATCAATGACGTCTAATTATGTTACAGGGATGGGGAATAGTGATAATGCCGACTGCAATGGTGGAGATAATGCTACACTTACCTTTACCATCGATGATTTTGATTTGCAGGGGGCTTCTAGCGGGTCCTATAGTGAGTTGCTGACAATATTCGTGGAGCCTGAGTAAGCTAATGAAATGGATATGGTCAAAAGAGGCGCTGTTAGTATTTTTTCTCTCTTTTCCTATTGGCTCGGTGCAGCTAGTGGCCCAAGAGTCAAACAATGGAAATCTGGAAATTTATAGTTCAGGATACTTGAAATTGGGTTTAGAGGTAACTAATGGTAACTCCAAGGTATCGGTTATTAATTCAAACGGTCAAATTGAGCAGCTGCCTGCCTTTGTGGCAGAGAAGATGATGGAGGCCTTAAATAATGGCCGTAGCTCTAATTTTCCGCTTTGCCTTTCAGGTAACGAAGAAGCTGTTACGGTGACCGTTGGTAACGGTAATAAGGTTCTTGAAACAGTAGGTGGATCTCAGGTGCCTTTTGAGATATTTCTGGCCTCAAGTTTGGGAGAAGGCTCTGATGCTAGGGGCCGGAAGCGAGGGCAGAAAGCTCAATATCAACCAAGGCCGGAAAAACTTTGCGATGAGGAATCGGCCCTTCAAGTTGAGATTGTGCTTGAAGAGGCCTATCAACCTAGCAGAAGCGATGGTTTAAAAGGAAAATTTACACTCATAGTTTCAGCAGAGTAAATGTAATGTCCCATTCTAGACTAGTAGTCCTTCTGTTCTTATTAACAGCTAGCTCGTTTAGTTTTGCGGATCTCGTTGTCAACGAATCGATAATTGTATACGAGAGCTCTGGTTCTTCAAAAAAAGACGTGACCGTCTTTAATTCCGATGAGCTTGCTAATTTATACCTTGAAGTGACTCCTTTTAAAGTAGTGAATCCCGGCGAAGATGATCAGGTTATGGAACCCATCGACTACGAAGGCACTCCGAAGTTTCTGGCGTCGCCAAATCGGTTAATTGTGGGAGCTGGTGAGAGGGCAACCATTCGAATGTTGAATCTGGGCAAGCCAAGTGATGTAGAAGCCATTTATCGGATAAACCTTGTGCCTGTAAACCCTCCAATAGAATTCAGCGATGTCGAAAAAAACGAGGTGCAGTCCCGGTTGCAAGTTATAATTGCCTACCAGGTTCTGGCGATAGTTCTACCGGAAAATCCTTCTGTCAATATTGAATATCAAAGGAACAGCAGGTTAGTCAATTTCACTAACAGTGGTAATGCTAACTACCTCCTCACCGATGGTGAGCAATGTGACCCTCAACATCCAGATACTTGTTCTATACTTGAATCAAGACGCATATATCCGGGGAACAATTGGTCACTAGAACTCCCTTATGACGGATCAGCTCAATTCACTGTCAGGACTCACGAAGGTTCTTCGTCCGTTCTTATAAAATAGGTGACTAGACCAGTCATTGGATGAACATGGTCAATGAAAAGCCTGACATTATTTATTCGTTTATACGGCTTTGCAGGTTTCAACTTGTGCCTATGTGGAAGTAGCGCTCTTGCTGCAGAATCCATCATTAATTCTGATTTTCAAGTTCAGGCGCCAACAGATAGGGCAACCACGGTTTCGTACGACTCACGTCCGCAAGATGAGCTCGGCGGCAATAGTGCTGCGGTTAAGCCTGCCAAAGATGATATCGATGATGCAGCAGAGACAGCCCCAGCTCTACCTCTTGAGTTGCAAAACCCACCCAGGAGCACTTTAGATAAGCCTAGAAAAAACAAACTGATTGACTCGGTTAAAAAAACTGCCTGGGTGCCGGTCGGGTTTGAATCTTTAAATGAGCCGCAGTTTACTGAAATTGATATTTGGTATGGCGGTAGTTATTTAACATCAGCCTTGGCTAGGTTTACATTTGAGGGCTTTACACTGGTGGAGCCGGGGAATGTTGTAGATGCCATTTCTGGGTTATTAAATCCAGATGCCATGCGCGTCATGCTCACACGTACTTTTGACACTAATAGCCAGTTATTATGTCGTTCTGATTTTCAGGTTGACTGCGGCTATCTCGAGCCAACAGATGTGGGTGTTATATTTGATAGAAAAAATTTTAAGGTATCGGTATTCATTAATGCTAATCTTTTGGAGACAACTCGCGCCCAAGAGAGCCGATTTTTACCTGACTCAAGTGCGACCCTCTCCGCTTACAGTAATAGCTCCCTCTTTTTTAGTGGTTCTAAGGGGGCGGCGCCTACGTTTAATCTCAACAATAATTCGATGATATCTTTAGCTGAGAATCGCCTGCGGCTCAGTAGTAATTGGACCGATGAAAGTGGTTTGGTGTTTGACTCCTTGGGGCTTCAGAGATCTCATCAGGGTAAAGAATTACAGTTAGGTTTAGTCAGAGGCAATACTTCAAATTTGGCTTTTATGGATTCTAGTCAATTTCTTGGCTTTTCTTTGGAAAGCTCTGTCCTTACAAGGACTGATCTCGATCAGAGTGTAGGTACTGAAATTGTGTTATTTTTTCCAACGCGTAGTCAAGTGGAAATATTCCGAGATGACCGGCTTCTACACAGCGGGTTTTATGATATAGGAAATCGCACACTTGAAACTTCTTCATTACCATCTGGCTCCTATGATGTTGAGATAAGAATCACCAATGTTACTGGTGAAATAAAAATAGAGGAGCGTTTTTTTTCGAAAAACAACAGGCTCGGACCGAACGACCAAATACTTTACTTTCTTCAAGCCGGTGAGGAAGTTATAGGGAGCTCGGATTCTTTGATGCCGGACAGCGAGGGGAAAATTCTCAGGGCTGGGTTCAGTAAGAGATTGAATCAATCAACTAGCTTCAGCTTCGGCCTTTCTCAAAACCGCCTATCTAGGTTGGCTGAGGCCTCAGTCTTTAGGGTTGGCAAGTATTTCGACCTAAGTGCTGGTTTGGCATACGAAGACAATGACGCATTCGGTCTAAATGCTAACCTTAGGGTCAGGTTTGAAAACTTTTTATTAAGTCTTAATTCTAGAAAAGTAGTAGGGGGTATATCGGAATACCAGCTGCAAGAGAGCCAAATTCAGACTAATTTGAACGTTGGTTATAAATTTCCTTGGTGGAGCTTGAGCATGTTTTACAGAGGGAATGAAAGGGAGGCCCCGGGCGTCTCTGTACCTTTGGGTGACTTTTTTTATGGTGACATAGCCGCTGAGCCAGATGACTTTAATAATTCAAACTATGGCCTTCGGATTTCTAATGGCGGAATTGAGTTCGGGGGCGGGCGGATTAAGATAAATGCCGAAATATCACAGAATAACGACGATTCACTTTTTCTGATGAATGTTAATTACACTTTTCGCGGCAGGCAAAGCGAATATTCTATTAGTCCTAGATATATTCGGGAAGATGCCGCCGGTGAACGCAGTTCATCTAGGATACAAGGTACCTCATCAGCGGGCTGGCGTATGGGCTTGGAAAATCAGCATCGGGTCAGCGTTCGTGCGGATAAACAAGAAAGTGATATTGTCCAAGCCCGCTATGAAAGGACTGGCACTACAAATATGGCCGATGTATCTGTTCGGCATAATTCACAGGGTGGGCGGTTAGATTATACCGGTCGAATTAGTGCAAGCATTGCAAGTGCCTCGGGAGCGCGAGCCATAGGCTCGGGTAAAAATGGAGCGGAGAGTGCTTTTTTGATCACTGTAAACGGGCCCGTCAGTGACAAGACCAAATATCAGGTTCTAGTCAATGGTTCACCGAAAGGCAATGCAGAGGCAGGCAGAACTCTTCTGGTTCCAGTTACCCCTTTTGTGACATATGAGGTCAAGCTGCTTCCATTGGGAGAGTCTTTGGTCAATATTGAACGGAATAACTTTGTAAGAACGGTATATCCCGGAAATGTTATTGCTCTGGATTGGAAAGCTAATCTAGTAAAAGTCGCCTATGGGCGAATTGTTGGCGCTGAAGGTAAGCCTGTTGTGAACGCAGTTATATCGGGGGCAGAAAACGGGTTTAATATGACGGATGATTATGGCTATTTTCAGCTTGAAATGGATGGCGCCGTTACAGAACTCAGGGTTGAAAATATAGAGGGTGAATGCCGTGTAGAGATAATAAGCCCATTAACAGACTCTGAGATTGTTCCTTTGGGAACACTACAATGCATTTAATATAGGAGTTCTAGCTAAAAACCAGTCACTAATCTCTATCGGTTTTTACATTTCATGATAAATGCGCTTAAAAGCAAGAGCTAGCGGGAAATGGTATATGAGTGAAAATTAGAAGCTGATAGTGATAGTGATAGTGATAGTGATAGTGATAGTGATAGTGATAGTGATAGATGATGAGAGAACCGTTCTCAATTCCCTAAACAGACTCTTGCGTTTTAAAGATTACGACTAAGCTACTTTTTAGATTTTCGTGAAGTTTATTTGGAGTTGAATTAAGATCAGGACGATTTGATTTTTTTGTCGCAAAAATGCTCAGTCTGTCAGGTATCGAGGTCCTAAGTATTTTGAAAGGGATTTATCTATTTATAAGAAATATTTTGATCAGCAGTTTCAATGATCTTGATGAGAATGTAGAGGGCCTCAATGAGGGCGTGATTCATCTGTATGTGCCACAACCGTGGCATAGCACCCTGATTAGGTTATTAGTGAGCAGCTAGCCTCACCAGTCGAGATCAGTGAGTCGCAGTAGCTTCCTACTCTAACACCTACGCTAACACCCACGCTAACACCCACGCTAAAGCCAGTAATTCTACTCAAAACCTGAAAGAGCCGACAAACCGAAAGGCTTGTCGGTTTCACAGGTCATAATTTTCAGATGGGCGAGCACGAGATATTGCTGCGTTATGTGGCAAGTATTATGAGTCTGTTTTTTTTCAGGGTGCTCTAGGGTGGAAAAAAGCAATGCTACTCGGGCTATTTATAACCAAAGTTTACGTAAAAAGTACAATGGCCTTTCGGCAAATTACTTACACATTTCTGAGGGAGAGTGTGAGGTGCAATTGTTTGAACAGGCCAAGCAATCCCGCAGTTCCGATGAAATTGAAATAGCTTGGCTTTATTCCATAAAAGGCAAAGTAACTATTCTCATCAAGGAAGTTGTTTCTTTACCTTCGGTATTGCAGTCGATGCTTTTTCAGGCTTTGAATCGAGGTGAACATAGCCGCGTTGATTCAGATAAAAACTCCAGTTTGATGCATGAGTCATCAGCACCTCTAGATT
>Ga0307488_10004306_pt1 | contig 11871 bp, 9 predicted proteins | sample SB02metaG_FD_202248 | JGI IMG/M metagenome (GOLD analysis project Ga0307488, IMG submission 202248) | Sea-ice brine microbial communities from Beaufort Sea near Barrow, Alaska, United States - SB 0.2 | ecosystem: Environmental > Aquatic > Marine > Coastal | place: USA: Alaska | collected 2017-05-06
CGTGGGCAGTTTCGTGAAGAACGTGAAAACGCTGTTTGTGTATTACGGCGGCGCCGCGAGCGCCGGGCACTTGTCGAAAGACGCGGTGGTTGATTTATTACGTAGCAACTTCCAGGAGTGGGGGCATGTCGCAGACGTGCACGCGGTGCCCACGAAGTGCTTAGGCTTCGTCAACTTCAGTCTTCGAGTTTCCGCGGAGTTCGCGAAGGAAGCGATGGCGGGCCAGACGTTGCTTGGGAAGGATTCCACGAAAAAAAACAGTGCTGGCAAGAAAAAGCTCGCGTCAGATACCTCGGAAGCTTTATCAGTTAAATGGGCGAACGAGGACCCGAACCCGGATGCGGTGCAACGAGTGAAGCGGGAACGCGAAGATTTGGTGGTGGATGCGGTGAAAAGAGTGGAGTCGCGGATGCCCAAAGCACAACGGGTCGCGCGTGACCAAGCCGGAAAGGTACGGCCCTGGGCCTAGGAACCCAAATCCCGGCCTCCCTGTTTTGCCGATTGTCCGCCCGTAATTACGTAATACACATGGCCCGAAAGACTGACACTTCTTTTACAATCAAAGCTGGACGACGGCGCGTACCCGGACACGGACGACCAGTACCCGGACGCGCCGACGACGACGGCGACGGTTTCGCCGGACTGTTTGCCCATACCGCGACCCGACACAACCGCGGCGGTTCCGCTCGCCGCGCCGCCGCCAAAGGCTGGTTTACCGGAAATCGACACCGACGAGCTGGCTAAAATCAAGGCTGCGATAGGCCTGCCTGTGGCCGAGTCCCCTGACGACGACGACGACGAGTGCGAGTTCGATCCCGATGCGTACCCGCAGTTCGAAGTCGAGGAAGTTTGATAAGACGCGTTGTTACGATGTTATTAGAAGACACTTGGGAAGACAATACACTTCACCTCCACGGTACAATGTACACCTGTATCACCCTTTCAAAACCGTTCCCTCACGACGTCTCTCATTTTCCGTACCCGTCCCGCGCCCGCGACGAGGTGCCGCGCGCGCGCGTCCCGGCACCGGCGCCAGCGAAGCACGGGCGTGAGCGTCGGTCCGCGGCGCACCGCGATTTCAAGAAGCGTCGACCCGTACGCTTCGTACCCGTGCGTCAGTTCCAGCAGCCCTAAGGCTTGTATGAGTTGCGCGCGTGATGTGTGTGTAGTTCTGGATTCAGAATTTGAGTTCGGAGGGTCATCGTCATCGTCCACGCAGGCTTTTATCGCGCGATACAACACGGCGCGCGCTCTCCACACGGACTGTTTCGAAACCGAAACGTCAGACGCGCTTTGCGCGCCGGGATGCAGCCGGGGGGTTGGCGTTTCGCCGATGCTTACGCGAACCTTCTTTTGCATCTGCGCGTACGAAATCCAAGCCGTAACATCAGTCGGGTACGCCGAGAGATACGTCTCAAGCACAAGCTCCGCGGCCTGGAACTCGCCGGCATGCCACCAAGCAATCGCAACGCGTGTGTCCGGGCCTTTCCGATTTGAAGAAGGTCCCGCCTCGGCGTCATCGGACGCGGGGCACCGGAGCGCGGCGCGAGCGCGGACAGGGTGGGCAACGCGCTTGGTGGTGGTTCTCGACGAAGAAGCATGTGATGTGAGGGGTGCCGGAGCGCGGAGACGCGAGGGAGAGGCGCGCATGCTGAATGGCAAGGCATCAGGCGTGAGGCCGGCACACGCCAAAAGCGTTTTATTATTCTCGGTCGAATCAAAAAAAGCACTAAAACCAAAAAGTGGCGCGCAGTTGAGGCAGTCCGACATGAGCTCCGGGGAGTCGTCATCCGAGTCCTCCGAAGCGGAGGCGTCGTCGCCGGTCCGTGACCGCACGGTCAGCGTGCGATGTGGAAACGCGGGCTCGTCGCACCCCGCGTCTCGGGCGGCGCGGGGCCTCGCGTTTCTGAGACGCGACCTGGCTTTCACAATCGCGGTGAGGCAAACGGTCGATTGCGTGCGCCCTGATGCGGGGAGGGACGTGACGAAACCGCGCGCGCAAAACGTTCGGGTCACCGCGAAACCCCCTACAAGTATGATGTCCAGCACCGCGCTCGCGCTCGCATCCGGGGTGGCCACGAAATCAGCCACGCGCAGGTTAACCAAGCAAGAGGTGTCCTACGGCGAGAGGTTAGAGACTGGTTTACGGGACACGAAGAATCGTCTCGCTTCTGCACAAAGGACACAGAAAATACGCGCGCAAACTTTAGCAAAACACGACGACTCCGGCGCCAAGCTTCCATTCGCCACGGATTACGCACAGGCCGCGGCTTTGAAACTCCCAGAAAAGCTGGCATCCGCGAACGAAAGCTCACGGAGGCTGGGGCTGAAAACGCGGTACAAGGCGGTGACTTCCAAGGAAAAAAGAAGCGTTTACGTCGAGGCGTATTGTTTGTTCGATGAGCCACAAAAAGAAAAAGAAAACGCGAAGGATGGGCACGTCTCCGCAAAAGGTAAAAAGAAACGAGACCAAGAAAAACCTGTGGGTCCGCCGCGTCGTTTGTTAAGTGTCAACACCTTTCTGAACAGCGAACAGCGGCTGTGGGCACAGGCGAGGTACTTGGAAACCGACCACGCCGTGCGAGCCGTGCACACTTCGCATCGGACGATGCGACCCGTGACGACGATCGAAACGGCGATATCAGCGGTGGACGACGATGGGTAGAGTACGTCGGTTATCGTCAAGTATTTACGCAAACACGGACACCTGTCACGTCAGGCTGTCGTTTCGGTTCGTCTCAGGGTCCACCAATCCAAGCGCTACCACCGCGCCGTTGCGCAAATCGGGAAACTCGCCCCCCAACCGCGCCGCGCGCGCCGCGTCCATCTCGTACACTTCTGTTTCGGATGAAGCGACGCAGGAGAGGACGTTCTGCGTGCGTCTCGCTGCGACGCGATCCAGTGGGGAACAAAACGCCTCCACGCCGATTGAGTGCGCTCGCGCGGTCCCGCGACACACCACGAAGCGGTCGCGCGAGTCACCGCTTTTCACGCTCGCCTCGAGAAGGGAATTCGTCGCGCGTCGCGTGACCAGCCCGGGCGTTGCGGGGGATTCAAAGTCGAAACCTCCACCCAGGGTCACCACGAGCTCGCCTTCGTTGACCATGACGAAGGTAGATGCGATGTGGAACTTTGTGCCGGGTGGAACGATGCGGCACACCAGCGCGTCCGCGACGGCGCGAAGGGCTTTTTCGGAAACCTGTCCTCGTTTTCCGTTTTCCTCGCCGGCGTCTTCCTCGCTTTCTTTGTTTTGCGCCGTCGCCGCTTTGTCGCCGAACGCGAGACGAAGATCGCCCTCCAGCGCCCGGAACCTGGTTTCCCGGCGTAGCGCTTCTGGGAGGTCGTTTAGCAGCGCGCGGTCGTTGTTGGTTTTCATTTTCCGGATCCAGGTATCCGAGAAGAACGTCACGAGGCGCGTGCGGAGCGTTTTCGGGACGGACGGGTGCCGGTCCAGGAAACACCGCAGGGCGATCATTTTCTCCCGGTACGCCGCTCTGCGAATCGCCGCGGCGCCGTGCGAGTTCACGAGCGCCGCGATGGCGCCTACAAGGTACGCGAACCACGTGCTGCCCACGATCATCACCGCCGTCGCCACCAATCGTTCCGGAAGCGTGACCGCGGCGACGTCGCCGTACCCGACCGTGCTCACCGTGGCGGTGGCCCAGTACACCGCGGCGACGTACACGTCCCACTTGCTGAGATCGGCGAAGTCGGCGGTTTCTGTCGGGTCGTTCGCGCCCGTGGGGTCGCCGTCGCCGTCGCCGAAGCGGTCCGCGGCGAGCCACGAGTGTTGGATCGGTTCGAGCCTCGCGGTCGCGATGAACAAACTGGCGCAGGTGTTTATGAGCAACAGAAACTCACCCGAGGTTTGCGCGAGCCACACCGGGAGCAGCAGCGAGGTCGCGGCGTCTGTCACGCCGGTGAGCACGGACTCCGCGTCACCCACGGTTGTGCCGAACAGTTTGCGTAACCGGGTTAAAAGCATAAGACGACACAGACGAACCGCCGCGGTGGCGACGTGCGCGGAGGAGGCTTTGGAGTTTTAAGGAAAAGTGTCAGTATTGTATGGTCGGCGGGATTTGGGAAATATAATTACTTACCTTTGTCCACCCCGGCGTCGCGCGCGACGCTCGCGAGCCACAACGACCACGCGCATTGCGCGACCAACGGAATCACCGCCACTGCTTCGCTTATGAACGTCCCGTGAGTGACGTACACCGAGGCGATGTCGTTTGGGGCCATCACCACGGCCCGCCGCCCCAGCTGGGACGAAGTTATCAGCACCCCGGTTCGAAAATTGTTCAAAAGCGCGGCAAGGAAGAAAACACCAACCGCGAAGTCAACCACCGCTTCCCAGGGCCACGGATCCGATCCGTGGCCGCCAAGGCGCGTGGGGGCGTCGAAGGCGACGAAGATGGGCGTGAGAAGCGCGACGTGCGTCAGGGTCAGGAAGAAACAAAGAAGGGTGAACACCAGGGCGACTGCTGAGTCCGGGGCGCTGACGAACCACGGGGGGGAAGAACGGTGCGCGCTGCCGCGTTGCCTTCGCTTCGCTTCCAGCGAAGAGAAAGTCGACTCCGGGACCGCGACGGAGCGTTGCCACGACCGAAGCGCGGCGGGAAAATGTCGCGAGCCCCGGCGCGGCACCGCGCTTCGTGTCCTCGTCCTGAAGAGCGACGACCGCGTGCTCGGGGTCGTGGCGGGGGCGAGCTCGTTTGGCCCGGACCCACACTCGTCGTCGTCCGACTCGCTTTCGCTTTCGCCGTCACAGAACGACAAGTTGGGCTCACTCCTGGAAAGCGAGAGCGACGAACGAGCCCTTTGCGTGTCCATGGCGTCCAGGAAGAACGCGTCCAGGGAAGATCTTCGAGTAATGTGAGGCATGCTCGTGGACGGTCCGTCGTGGTTCGCGTCCACGCGGGGCGACGAAAAGTGGCGAGGGCAAAGGCAGGCCCGAGGAAATAGTATTTGAAATTTTCCAAAACGCTGCAATCAGTGGACAAGTTTAGGTCTACGCCGGGGCTCGCACGCGCGTCTCGCCGCGTCTCGTACCCGTCGTCTCCTCTCCACTCTTTGTCGTGCCCTGCTGGTCACAACTTGAGCGACGCTTTGTTTTTCATGCCGTCGCTTTTTTTCGGCTTGGAGACACCGAGGGCGTCCGCTTCCTTGGCTTCCTGTAACATCGAAAACACCTTGGACGATTTCGAAAACTCGCTCTTGGACCGCGACCCCGCTGGCGCCGCCGCGAGCATCGCCACCTTTGGCGCTTTCCGCGTGAACCCCGCGTCCTCCGCCGCTTTCTCCTTGGCTTCCTTGTCCTTCTCCCTTTTGACTTTTTTCCGTTCGTGTTCGTTCCCAACCGCCTTCGCCTTGCGTTTGCGCTTTGCCCGTTGCGATTTCTTGTCGTCTTTGGTGAGCTCGCCGTCGGCTTTCACGTCGCCCGCCGCGCTTCCTCTTGTCCCGCCCTTACCGTCGCCGCCCACAAACACTTCTTCCGGGGCTTTCCCCGCACCAGCGCTGGCCATCACCGGCCCAACCTCCTCCACCACAAGCGCGGGCGCGTCACTCTTAATGGTCATCTCCAGAACCATCGGCCGCGGCGCGAAGTGGAAGTTGGAAAGGGCGTCGAGTTTTTGGGTAAGTTTTTCAAACAAAGCCCGCGCTTCAACCACGAGCGGCGTTTCTTTGTCCTCCTCCAACGAAGCCCCTCCTTGCGTTTTCGCGGCTTGTTTCTGCGCCACGTAGTCATCCGCGTATATATCACCGAGGCCTTTTTTGGATTTCTGGTCATCCAGCTCCGTGAATTGCCGTCGCTTGCGGTCGTCGCCGCTCGGCTCCACGCGCTCCACGTCGTCGAACCGCTGTTCCACGATTCTCGATTTGATAACGTCCTCCAGTTTTTGCGTCATTTCTTCGGAAACCACAGGCGGCGCGGCGGCGTTGTGGTCGAACTCAAGGTCCGCCTCGAGCACGGAGTTTTTCGGGCGTTCCTTAGCACTGGCTTCGCCTTTTAACAGCCAGGTTTTGGTTTCAAGCGCGCGTTTCTCTAAACCGGAAATCTGCTTCGCCAGCTTCGTCTGCGCGCGCTGAAACGCGGATGGCGCGTAACCGTCTCTTCGGGAGGCGACAGTGGTAGCCGCGACGTGTTCGTCATCTCGCTCGTCATCTTCTTCCTCGTCATCTTCTTCCTCAGAGCCATCCTTCTCTGCGTCGTCGTCGTCGTCGTCGTCCTGTTTGAACTCGCCGCCGTCCTCGTCCTCGTCAGGCTCCTCGTCGCTCCCCTCCGCGAGCTCGTTCGCGAGCTCGCGTTCCAACTCTGCCCGCAGCGCGTCTTCGTCCTCCTGGTCAAGAGCGTCAACGCCTTCGTCGGAGTCGGAGGAGCCTTGCTCGCCGTCATCGTCCGCTCCTCCCTCCATCTCCCCGCGTTCCATCTCGCCGAACAAATCCTCCTCCTCGTCGCTCATCTCGTCTTCGTTTTTGGCTTTTTTCCGGGGACCTTTCCCGGAAGGCGCGTCGCCGAAAAAGTCAGTGAACATGATATCCTTGCCCTTCTTCTTCGCGGCGGCCTTGTCGTTTTTTCGAGACGCGCGGCTTCCGGAAGGCACGTCCACGCCCGCCATCTGCGCGGCGTCGCCGATGAGGTTCGCCATGTCGTCGTCGTCGTCGGACGAGGAGTCGTCGTCCGCCTGATCCGAATCGTCGGCGTCGTCGTCCTCGGCGTCCAGCGCGTCGTCGTCCGATTCGGATTCCTCGTCATCCGAACCGTCACCACCGGACGCACCACCACCGGCGGCTCGTTCCGCGCGTCGCGTCTGCTTCGCCAGCCTTTCCGTTTCCTCCGCCTCCGCTTGCACCGCGAAATCCTCCATCTCGGCGAGATTGAACATCCCGGGATCCTTGAACAGTTTTTTGGTGAGATCTTTGCGTTTTGGTTTTTCCGGATTCGCATCCCCACCCTCATCCTCCTCATCCTCCTCCTCCTCCTCCTCGTCATCCTCGTCATCCATGTCGTACTCCACGCCTTCTTGGAACGGTTCCCACTCCGGGTGCTCATCCGACTCCGACCCGCCGTCCGACGGCTCCGCGGCGCCGTTCGCGGGAAGCAGCAACAACCGTTCCGCGGGTAAGCTCTCGCCCAAACTCAACACCGGTTTCAGCCTGCGAAGCTCTTTCTTCGCCTTCTGCAGCAAAGGCTCGAGCTGCATTTCGATCTGCATCCACACCTGTTCCGCGTCCAGCCCTTCGGTGTGGAGCGTTGGGAGGGGTAAATCGATCCCCTCCGCCGCGACGCACGACGAGAGCTTCCCGAAAAGCGCAGTCACCGCAGCGCGCGCCGCCGCCGCTCGGGCATCGGACTTTGACAGAAACGCGGTGGCGCCACCGGCGAGTTCTTTTTGAAACAACTCAACCGGGTCACTCGTTGCAACCGGTGCCTTGCCTTTAGAAGCTCCCATCTCGCAACTGCAGTGCCCGCGCCGACACTTGCGTTGCCCCACGCGCGCGCGTGGACCGAATGGAAAAAACACACCGCCGGCTCGAAAATTAAGCAGAAAAAAAGATTGAAAGGGAAAACAGCGATGAAACCTTCGTTTCGGTTTCTTTGTCGACCGCTTCGTTTTCATAGATGTTCCCTTTCGCGGAAACTTTTTTTTTGCCGCTTTCTTTTCGCAGCCAAAATATGTATTTCACGCCGCTCCGTCCCCCGCCATCGCCCTCTTAACTCGACACGCGGCGTAGTCGCTCGTAGTCGTTGCAATGGGTACGTGTGACCGCATTCCCGTCCTTCCTTGTGCGCGTCGTCGGCGACGAAACACGTTCGCGGCGAACGCGTTGCCGGCGTCAGACGCGCGTTTCGGGTTTTTTAGGGTTCGCGGGTGCAATCCGGGTCTCGTTCGCGACGGTGTACCGCGATATCGTCTTAGGCGAGACACGGGGTACCCGTGACTCTTCGTGTTTTGCTTAGTACACACGCCTGGCGTGCAGGTGTCGTCTCGGTTGCGTGTCCGGTGTCCGCACTCGCGCGGCCGCGAACCGTTTCCACGCGTCATTCGGGACCCGCGGGGAAATAGGGTTTTTCACCCGCGCTGCACCCAGACGCGGGTCGACTGGCGCCGATCGTCCGTTCGGTACCGACCGGGGCGACGCACCGCACCGCTTGGATGACGCCGCGAACACCTTGAAAGCGCCAACGCGACTCGCAGGTCACGAGCTACACACACACGCGCCATCGCCACCCCACGCCTCCCCGCTGACCTTCGCCGCCCCCTCTTTTTCTAAAATCCACAGCCGGTCTCAAGGCGTATGAGCTGCGCAAGCGAAGCAAGGGTGACCTTTTGAACCAGCTCAAGGAGCTGAAGACCGAGCTCGCGGCGTTGCGCGTGGCGAAGGTCACCGGCGGGGCGCCGAACAAACTCAGCAAAATCAAGGTTGTGCGCCTGTCCATCGCGCAGGTCTTGACCGTGATCCGCCAAAACCAGCTCAAGAACCTTCGCGAGGCGTACGCGGGGAAGAAGTACCTTCCTCTTGACCTGAGGCCGAAGAAGACCAGGGCGATCCGCCGCAGGCTGACCGCCTCGGAAGCCGGCGCCAAAACCGCGAAGCAGGCGAAGAAGGAATCCTACTTCCCCATGCGCAAATACGCAATCAAGGCATAAGTTTGTGAGTGGAGTGGGTGCGAAGTGTTACAATGATTTGTAACGCGTCACAACATTAAAATAAACAGTCGATCAGGTATCGTCTCTAGTCACTTTCATGCGGTGTCTTCGGTTTCCTTGCTCTCCGCGGTATCCTTGCTGCTGGATTCTGATTTCGCCCCGTCGGCTTTGGGCAAACTCTTCACAACCTCCTCGTTGGCGAACTCAACGAGCAACTGTTTCTGCCGGTCGCTCATGTTTTTCGGCGTGACGACTCGGAATTTCACGAACAAATCGCCGACGCGTCGCGCGCCGAGCTCGGGCAAGCCTCGGCCTCGCAAACGCAGCTGGTCCCCGGTTTGCGTCGCCGGTCTTACTTTTACCTGGACGTCTCCTGATTCGTCAAGCGTCGGCGCGCTCGCGGTACCCCCGAGCGCGGCTTCGGTGAAACTCAAGTCCACGCGAGTGACCAAGTCGTTCCCGACGCGCGCGAACCGAACATCCTCCGCGAGCTCGACGTTGATGTATAAACTCCCTTTCCGTTGCCGGCCGTCGTTGCCGGTTGACGATACGCCTTCCCCGGGAACGCGCAGCCGCTGCCCGTCCTCCACCCCCGCGGGAAGGTCCACGTCGACGTCCCGTTTTGCGTGCGTGGTCCGGACGCCGGTGCGCCGATCCACGGTTTGCGTTTCGGGAATCACGACGCGCTTCGCGGTGCCGTTTTTCACTTCAGAGAGCGTCACCCGGACGGTGGTTTGAACATCCCGCGCCCCACCCCCCGCGCCCATGCCTCCCCCGAAGAAATCCCCGAACAGGTCCTCGAAATCCACGGTGCCTCCGCCTCCGCTCCCGAAAGGGCCGCCTCCGAACGGGTTGCCGCTGCCAAACGGGTTGCCCCCGCCGCCCCCGCCGCCCCCGTTTCCCGTGCTCTCGAAGCCACTGTGGCCCACCTGGTCGTACATCTGCTTCGTGGACGGGTCCTTCAGCACCTCGTACGCCTTCTGCACGTCCTGGAACTTCGTCAGCGCGCCCTCGGTGTCGTCCTTGTTCGCGTCCGGGTGGTACTTCTTGGCGAGGTCGTAATACGCCTTTTTTATTTCTTTCGCATCCGCGGTTTTCTGGATGCCCAGGGTTTGGTAGTAGTCGGGTGACTGTTTTGGGTGGTAGGAACTGCCGTGGAAGCTCCTGTTACCGGGGTGCGCGTTTACTCCGCATCCGTGCTTTCCATGACTCGTCGCGCGATGCCACGCCCCGTGGTCAACACCGCACCGGTCTTTGCACGACGATCCGTCAATCAAATCACGCCGCGCCCATCCGCGACCGCCGCCCGATCGCGACCCGAACGCCCTAAACGACGAACTACTCCACGTCGTCTCACCTTTGCGTTCCATTTGTAAGCCACCACACGACACCGCGCACCACCGCGTGTTCCGCACGCAAAGCGCCGCGAGCCTGCGCCCGGAGGACACGAGCGCCATGGCGCGCGCCGAGAGATGCTCCCCGGGCTCGGCGGACGATTGGTTTCTTCGCTTTCGTTCCAAAGCCACACCCTAGCCAAAAAATGTCACCTCTTCTTTCCTCGACACCTCTCCTCCTGCCTCGGCACACCTTCATGCTCCAGGGCTGCCGGTTGCTCTTGACGCCCGCAATGTTTTCGTGTTCCGTCGCCGCACGCGCGGCGTCCTTCACGGCAAGAGCGGGGTACGCCGTGGCGCCTGTTTCCAAGGCCAGGCCTTGCGCGCGGGGTTGGGACCGAGGTTTTCGCCGTCAAATCTGTACCGCGCCCGTGTGCATGGGACGCAAAGCCGCGAAAGTAGCCGCGAGGAAGGTGCGTTGTTCGGGGTTTTGGAGATGGAGAAGGATGCGAAATCGAGTGTATTTGACTCCCCAGGGTACCTCTCTTCGCGGTGCTCGTCATCTCAGCTTCTCAGGCCGACTGGAGGGACCAACTCCCCTCCCACGAGTAGCATCTAATCTAACCCGTTCTCCATCGTTCCAAAACAAAAAACAACAAACAGCAAAAAGGCGAAGCCATCCGCACCAAGCTGTACGGCAAGTTCGGCAAGCTCATCGTGACGGCGGTGAAGGAGGGGGGCGGGGCGGATCCGGTGGCGAACACGCAGCTGGCGCGAGTGCTGGCGGACGCCAGGAGGCTGTCCGTCCCCGTGGATTTGATCGAACGGAACCTGAAGCGCGCGACGGACACGAGCCAGGCGGATTACATGGAGCTGACGTACGAGGGTACGTATTTTATTTCCCAAATCCCGCCTCCACGTTTCTGCCGCCCCTCTGTGAGTACACTAGTCATTAAAAGGAGATACTGTACTGCATACATCACAAGTAGACTGTTTACTCATACAAGTTACGGGAAGACTGACCGTTTCTTTTCATCATCTCCCCCAGCGTACGGCGCGGGCGGCGTCGGGATCGTGATTGAGGTTTTGAGTGACAACGTGAACCGCGCGGCGGCGGACACGAAAGCGGCGATCAACAAGAGTGGCGGGAAGGTCGCGGAACCGGGAAGCGTGCTTTTCAACTTTGAAAGGAAGGGGTTTATTTCTTTGAACTGTTCGTCCGAAAAAGAGGACGAGGTTTTTGAAGTCGCCGCGGAAAACGGAGGCGATGACATCGTCCCGCGAGACGACGGCGGGGAAGGGTTCGTGGTGACAACAGAAGTGGTGAGCTTCATGCAGTGCCAGAAAGCCCTCGCGGACGCCGGGTTCGAAATCAACGCCGACGACACCGCGCTTAAAATGACCCCTCTAGCGGAAGTCGAAGGTACGTATTTCCCAATCACCACGTTCCGCCTCCCTGATCACGGCCCCTCTTTGACGTCCACTCATTAAAAGGAAATGCACAACATACATCACAAGTGCACTGTTTGCTCATACAAGTTACGAACATTACGAAAGACTGACACTTTCTTTTTACAATCTCAGTCGACGAAGACGCCGCTGCGATCAACGACGCGCTGGTGGAGAAACTGTTGGAGCTGGACGACGTTGATGCGGTTTATACGCAGTAATAAAGCGACGACTGATTACGCCCGGGACGGGTGGTAAGACGCGCGTATAGTGGGACTGAGGTCGGCAGGTCAATCCGTCGCCGTGTTACTAGTAGTCTAGTACGGGAAAGAGATAGGGACGCGCGACGTCGTAATACCCGCGTCCGTAAGGTTGTGTTGTTTCTGGAAAACTTTCATCAAAGCACTTTTCCTCGCCCGCCTTTTTTCACGACT
>Ga0307488_10004308_pt1 | contig 11867 bp, 12 predicted proteins | sample SB02metaG_FD_202248 | JGI IMG/M metagenome (GOLD analysis project Ga0307488, IMG submission 202248) | Sea-ice brine microbial communities from Beaufort Sea near Barrow, Alaska, United States - SB 0.2 | ecosystem: Environmental > Aquatic > Marine > Coastal | place: USA: Alaska | collected...
ACCTGCATTTTCTCGTCAGACTTGGAGTAGGAGTCATCAACCTGATCAACTACAATTTCTTGTTCTTCTTCCACCGATTGGTTTTCGTCTACCATGTTTTTACCCCTAAATTTGTTTTACGTCGTCGGGCTCAAGGATCGTAGCAATGACTTCATCATCATTGATTATACGAACCTCTCCACCTTCGATCTTAAACCGTGAACCTGAATAACGACCTATACATACCCATTGACCTTCTTCGCACCATGGTGCCTCGTTTTTTCCAAACTTGTCGGGGTCCTTATACGCGAGGGGTCCTTTCTTGAGGACGTATGCTACAACAGTAGCAACCGACTCTCGTTCTCGTACCTCGTCAGGAATGTACAAACCGCTAGATGTCTTAGCTTTGCCTTGGTACGGCATAACTAAAACCCGCCAACCTGTTGGTTGCGGGAGACGTTCAAGCAATGGTTTTTCTAAAAGGGAAGGATCTAACACTCGATCCTTTGCGGTCACATACGCGCTATCTACAGCGACGGAAGATGTGTCTGCTTTTGCAGCATCTTTGTCCTTGTTGACTTTCTGCGCGACATGTTCAGGAAGATATAAAGTCTTCGACATCGTCTACGTTTCTCTCCAGCAGGGATTTTATCTCGTCTTTTGCGAAGGAAAGGCCCCGTATCTCTCCAACAGACATTTTGTACTGCTCCCAACTCTGCACTGAGCCGTGAGAAATCGCGGCAGATATGTCATTCTGACGCTCTTCAATTTTCTTATACAGGTATTTTGCCAACTCGACAACATCCATTATAGGTTGTCCTTATATTCTTCTTGCATATCGGATGTGATTGGGCCACCGTCAACCCACTCATCACATGTGTTTTCACTACTACACACAAACTTTAGTAGTTGGCAATACCCTGTGCTTCCGGATTCATCCCCGATGCAGTCCATCATGTCTTCAGTTTGATTGTACATCCCACAGGCACCACAAGACTCATCGTTCCTGAATGCTGTTGAGGTGTTAGGGCCACGGTAGTTGTATTGGTACTCTGCCATGTCCCTGTTTTCCATGTTCAGATCTTCGTCTTGAGTAGGCAACGGACAACTTTTTCCACTGTCGTTCTCTTCCATTTTATCTACCGGAATGCCATCCGGTAATATACTTATCATAATTGTAGGCATCAGAGGTCTCCATTTACTAAGGTACTACACCATACCAACAGTTTAGTCCATTATCTCAAAATGTGGACCGTCGATAAAAGGGCGCTTTCCTTGACTGCGACGTAGGTCAACATAGGCGTTCATAGCCTCTTCCATCGTTCCATCCCACTCACGGATGTCATTTATATGCCAAGCGGCACCCCATCGCACAGCTACACCCACGTCGATAGCACCCTGTTTTATAGCATCTGCAAGGTCGTCGTACAGGTTAAGTTCCCACGATCCACGCGATCCAATATAGGCCATGAGGTCCAGAGCGCGGCCCTCAATATGCTTTGATTTCATCGTTTTAGACGCGCCCTTGTTAACGAGTTCACGCTGTTCTCCGATGGTTCGTATCCCACAGATTACACCAAAGTCGGTTTTTGTATGGCCTATAGCAGCTTTTGCAACGGCGACTAAACGCGTATCTACGCCTTCCATCTTGTCCAAGCTGCGCTGTGATAGTTTAAAAGTCATCTCATTCCACCTTTCATATCTATGACACCCATGTGGTCGCGGGAAATGTATTTTAGATCGTTTTCAATCAGGGCCACTCGTTGCTGTAACGCAGTCACTTTACCGATGGAGTTAGCTAAGTTAGCTATTTCATCCCACATCTCATCTATGTCGTCCCAAACATCTTCGATTCCCTCGGCATTAGACTGCACGTCACGCTTGAGGTTTACGTTGTCCTCAATCGCCATCCTAGAACCGATCTCACCAACAATCTCTTCGAGGTTGGCAATAGTAGCGGCCTGTTGACTAACCCACCAAACACCAGCGGCAAGTTGCACCGCCATTGCTGCCACTAAGGCTAAAGGGAGCTTCACGTTTTCCATTACTTCTTTGTCCCCAAATACTTAGAGACGGCGCGGTTTCCGAACCAGAAAGACATGATGGCAGCAAATAAACCAGACGTTTCTGGCGTCCACATTAGCGTAACAGCGGAAGCCCAGTCACCACCTTCGTCCATAACTTTAACCATAATTACGACTTGTACGGCAACGAATAGGCCAAAAAAAGCATAAGTGATGACAGGACGGACAGACCCCCTAAGTGCGTTAACAAAGCCTCCAGCGTCGATACTATCATGTTTGTATAGCCCCTCTGTCTCTTTGATGTCTGCCTGCTTGTCCAGCATGTTTAACTGAAGCTCAGATCGTCTACTCATAAGCTCCATTTCGAGCTTCATGCTCTCCATCTTTTGTTTGTGTTCTTGCCCCGCCTTAAAGAAGTTTAAAACTTCTGGGAGAAACGAACTGCCAAAACCCAGCAGGCTACCCAATAATGTCATCATTACTTAGACTCCTTACCCATCCAGATGCCGAAACTTCCCGTAAAGGCTCCAGTTACGACTGATATTAGACCCGCCTGTGATACCGACAAGTCAGGTTGCGATAGCGCCCACTCAAGGCAGCGTATATACATAATGGTTGTCACCAGCATCATTAGACGCGGCAGAACTTTCCATTCATCTAGCTTTGTTGCCATCCTCTATACTCCTTGCGTACGCAATCGCGTACCCTTTGTGATACGTTATTATAACAACTTTTCCTGCTTTGTCATACACAACGTAATCACCCCTCTTGTTTCGGTATAATCTCAAAGCAGTACACCGCAGTTGTAAGTGTTCTAATCAACACTTTCGCCTCTTCTCTTTTTGCTTCGCATTCGTTTTCTGTGGGAAATTGTTCCAGTTGATAATGCTCTAGCCTGTTGTTTGTGAATGCGAACCAAATTAAAAACCACACTACCACTTCCCTTGTTTTGCGCCTAGAAGGTAAACAACTACAAGCAAAACTCCTGTCCCTGCAAACAAAGCTAAAATGCCCACTGTCCAGTTGATGCAGTTGTCTATAAATTCTTGTTTTTTGTACACAAGTTCGCGTTGTTCTTTACGCTGTTGAGCCTCAATACGCACAATTTCATCCCAAGCGGATGGGCCATAATGCCAAGAAATATGAGCGCGGAGATCCTCCCGCATTTCTGCTAATTTCTGTTTTTGGGACCAAAGATCCAAAGCAGTGGCTTGTGTGTCACTGAACATCTTATACATTGGAGGCTTCTGAGCTTTTTTCTCTAAGAAGTCTAAGTCGCTTACGGCCTTGCTCCACTGCGAGATCGTGCCAGCCATTCCACTGATTTCACGACCAACGGATACGGCTTTTTTTATGCCTGAGTATGCTGCGCTGGCAGCTGCCATAGCCGTAATCGGATCAATCATGTTCACACCCACTTTGGCTGGGGGAGGGTTCCGGTATTAGAACTCTCCGACAAACCTCTGGGGTCGGGCTATTGGGCTAAACCGCTTGTTGACCGTGCCGCCAGAAGAATACTTACGCTTACCCGCTTTACTCAAAGCGATAGCAACAGCTTGATCTTGCTGTTTTCCAGCAGCCATTTCAGTCTTGATGTTCTGGCTGATAACATCTTGTGACTTACCCTTTTTTAAAGGCACGTCATCCCCTCCTCAACACGTTTTGTCTCTGCACAGCAATGCGCTCACGATTGACTTCATTTCGATTATCCGCAATTTCCTCTGAACTTTCAATTCGCGCAGCGTCTGTTGCCGCTTGTTGTTGTAGTCTCGCGGCATCCATCATCATGTCCGCTTGGTCCATCTCCGATTTGCGTTGTTCCGACTGCTGTTTGAGGGCAAGCTCTTGCATGCGTATCTGAACTAAAGGATCATCCATTGCATTCTGCCCTTGCGGCGTAATCTCCGCGAGTGTCTTCTGCATGATCTGCATTTCCTGCATGGCAACCAACTTCTCGACTTCTGCGGGGTTCTGCATCTGCTGCTGAACCTCTTGGATCTTTTGTTGCGCCTGCATAGGATCAACAGCACCCATCTGAGCATTTAACTGCACCTGACTAATTAGCCCCTGGATTTCTTGCATGACCATCTGACGGGCTTTCATTGCTATATGCTCCTGTAAGTGAGCGTAAAATGTTCCCATTACTTGCGGAGATGTAGACACGAGCGGTGTTTTCATAAACATCACATGTATTTGAATGTGCGCGTCATGATCTTGATCAGGAAATGCCTGCAACAACTGACCCATTAAACCACGGGCGTTTTCCAACGCTGGGTCCATAGCCTTGGGTTGAGGCGGTGGAGGTAGTATTTCATCTATGTTTTGTACCTCGAGCGCAGTATACATGCGTCGATATGCCGCATGTAGGTTGTGCATCTGAGGGTTGGACTGTGCCAACTGCAACTGTGTCTGAGCTAGAGTCACCCGTTGAGCCATAGAAAAGATGTTTGGATCGCTAACAGGAATAATGTCCACGCGTCTGTCAAAGTCTTCTGCCTTGACCGTCTGCTCGGCTCCCGCAACCTCGTAAGGATATTCGGGAGGTAGGTTTTCTGCGATGATTCGCGCCAAAATCCTAAATTCTGTTTTCTGTGCGTAGTGCAGGCGCTTGTGAATCGCGGACATAACTTTCATGCCGCGCTCTAACATCGCCATTGTCGTACCAACAGGTGTCTCTTGGTTCATATTGCTGACCTGTTGATCAGCTAACGATACAAACCTACGACCACCCTCGATCAATGCGCCAAGCAACTGCGCAAGCGTGGCTGATGGCTCCTTGTAAGGCAGTGGGATAATAGAGTCCCTGATGTTCCCACCAGGCGCGTCAATGTCCCTCCACTCTCCAGGCTGTAGTGGCTCATCATCATTGCGTACACGCACTCCACGGGCCTTAAAACCAGCCGGAAGGTTAGCCAGAGTGCCAGCGTCGATCAACTGACGGAGAATACTCGTCGCAGCACGTCCCAAGCCACCAATCATGTGGATTAAACCAAACCCATAAAACCCAAGACCTGGCATAAATTTGTAGTGGACGAAGTATTGCTGCTTTTTCGCTAACTCACTGCCCTCCTCAAAGTTCCGGCGAATACCTAATACTTCGCCCGACTCCTGATCAATGGTCACAATGTAAGGTAACTGAATACCCGTAGGCTCACCGTCAGGGGACATGTCCTCAAAGCCATCAAGGTCTAAGTCAACATGCATCTCCAGCAATGTGTACACGTCATCCGAGTACGTTTTGCTTGTACCCTGTATTTCGTCTACCTTTTCACGAACCTCATCCGCACCAGCATCACTGCTCTGCAAGTCAACCTCGCGGTAGAAACCCGCGACTTGCATTTTACGAACCTCGTTGAAGTCCATGCGAAGAACATGCGTTACTCGCGGACTGGTCTGTAAATCACTCGCATGATACGGCACAACCAAATCTTGAGCCGGAATAAACTTAGCAACAGGACGCTGCTTCGCTTCGTCGTAGTAAACTTTCTTAAATGTAGAACCCGACAACGGTAAATAGAACAGTAGTTGATCCATATCTGGATCGTACTCTTCCATCACTTCCATAATGTTGTAGTTCATGAAATTCTTAACACGCTGGGCTTGAGCCTCACGTTCAGGGTCCTGCTTTCCAAGTATCTGGGTTGCCACGGGACCACCCGCTGGCAGAAGCTCTTTGTACGCCTGTGCTTGGAACTGTGTGACGCTCTCAGCTATCAGAGGGTGTGTTACTCCACTCGCGCCCTGAAACGGCTCTGTACGCTCTACAATCTTAACGCCTAACTGGTCTAAGCCTTTCGTGTAGGCTTGCTCCCAATCAGATCGAGACTCCTGATCGTCCTCATACGCTGACCGCAACTCCGAAGACAACTCTCCAAGGTAACCCTCGTCTAGAAACTCCGCTAAGTTAGCGTTATGCTCCATGGGAGCTTCAGCTTCAGCCTGCTCAATCATGTCAGCCAAAGCCTGAACTACAGCGGAACCGTCTTCTTGACGGATAACCTCTGCCCCTCCAGCAAAATCTTCTGGTTGTAATACGGAAACGTCTACCGATGGAAGATTCTCATCAACCCCACCCTGCATTTGTCCCGCATCTACTATCGAACCCATTGGTTGTGGTGGCAGTGCCATCAGTAATACTCCCGTCTACTAGGAACAAAATCGCTCCCGTCGTCCTCGTTTTCCAGGGAAATGAAACCACCCTGCCTAAAACGCATCAATGCTAACGTCATACTATCACAAAAATCGTCATAGTCACCATTAGGAAATGAAACAACTTCCTCAATTACTTCATCTGCGAATTTCTGGTCGTCAGGTGCCCACACTATCCCCGCCTCAAATAGCGGGGCAACCATGTGCATCCTTGTCACTTTATCCCTGCCTTTGCCAGGAGAGAAGCCCAATGCCGGAATACCACGGAGCCGCAACTCGTCAATGAGCGGTGTACCCGTCGCTTTCGCTTCGACCAGCACCATGTCTGGTTCCCAGTATTCGTGTTCTTCAAAGGCTATCTCCTTTAGTTCAGGAAAGTTCCAACGCCCACGTCGAGCGTCCATCATAATTATGTTGTCGGGACCGCCTTCTTCAGGCTCAAAAATCCCCCACGTCGTGATAGCAGAATAATCGGCTGTTTCCTTCTTAGAAAAGGCCGTGTCATACGATTGCAATATATATTTTACGGGAGGTATCTTTTCCTGCTCCCATGATCTCCACCATTCCCGCTTGATTATCGCAGATTCCGACGACGTTGGCTGTTGTTGCCACTGAGCATTCCATTTGGACACAGGAAGCGAGGCTTTAATCCCTAACAGCGCGTCTTTTTCCCAGAACTCAGGCCACAAAGCCTTGTCTGAGGGCAAAATAGCCGGAAACTCCACAACTTCCCACTGATCTGACAGGATATCGCTACCCTGCGCAGCGATTAATCGGCCCGTTAGATCTTTTTTACCCCATCTTGTCATGACCAAAATGATAGAACCGCCTGGTTGTAGACGCTGTCGAGGACCAGACGTGTACCATTCGTACGCATTGTCAAATGCGCTCTCGCTTAACGCATCTTGTTCCGAATGCGGATCGTCAATAATGAATAAATCCGCACCACGCCCCGTAACAGCCGCTCCAACACCCGCAGCAAAGTATTCACCGCCCTTATCAGTCTGCCATTTACCAGCACCTTTGTTGTCCTCTTTTAAATTCGTCTCTGGAAACACCTCTTTGTACGCTGGATCATCGATAAGATCCCTAACCTTACGCCCAAAACGTACCGCAAGCTCTGTGTTGTGTGTAGCTTGTATAATCTTGAGCTTTGGGTTGCGCCCTAAGAACCAAGCTGGCATCAGAAACGACGCAAACTCTGACTTGGAATGCCGAGGTGGCATGTTAATTATGAGACGTTTGAGCTTTCCTTGTGCTACAAGCTCAAGTTTCTCCGCGATAACCCTGTGGTGCCGACCCTCAATAAAGTTTTCGTACACATGGTGAGCAAACGGCATGAAATGATCTTGAGCTTTTTCACGAAGATCTAGCTTCTTCTTCGCTTCCGTAAGCGCAAGTATCTCTTTTAACGCGTCCTCTGGAAGTGCGTGTAAGTTCATTATCGAAACCTATAGGCTTTTGCCTTGGATGCCGGAGACGGTGTGCGAGGCTGGTAGTAAGATCCACCAGTTGGACGCATTCTTGCGGGTTCTTCTAGACGCTGACAACGCCACTCGTCGTTAATTTGAATCGCTTCGTACCCTTCTGGGCATTCAAACGGAGCTTCGTCGGAAGGTTCGTCAACTTCGTCGTCGTCGTCGTCGTCGTTAATATCCACCACTACATCGTCGTCATCGTCATCGACTGGACCACTTGGCTCGTCAACTTCAACAAAAACGTCATCGTCAACTTCAACTTCAACGTCATCGTCAACGTCATCGTCCGCATCCGGTGGGAAAGTATCAACAGGGACGTTGGTGGTAACGGAAGTATCAACAGGGACGTTAGTCGTTGTCTCCACGGGAATACTTGTCTCTACTGTGGTGTCAATAGGCTCTGAGACGGTTACATCTCTAGACAAAACAGTGCCATCAATAATTTCTGAGGTGTCAATAGGCTCTTCAACATCAACCGTCACGCTGCCGTCGGGCTCTAAGACCTGACCCTCGTACACAAACTCTTCTGTTGCAGTGTTGGCCCCCTGCTGACCCGCAGCCATCGCTGTACCACCAACCGATAAGTCATCAACCTCAACAGTAGCGGCTACATCTACTTCCGTCTTCGGACCTGTAGCTTGAGAAGCCTCTAACCCCATAGCATTTTCAGCCATGTTTACTACATCCTGCATAGACAGATTGTTTTCTGTTGCAAGTTTTTGAGCCGTCGCATTCGACAAGGCACCTGTTTCAGCAACCTCAAGGCTAATAATACCTTCAGGGGTTAAGTTCTGACTAGAAGCAGCAACCGCCGCGTCCAAAGATCCTACACCTAAAGGAAGATCGGGACTTGCGTTAATATTGCTTACATCCACGTTAGAGAGGTCTGTCTGACTCGTAATTATATCCGACAACGCTGGATCCGGCTGAGACGATGCCACCGCAGCATCCAATGAACCAACTCCCGCAGGTAAATCAACTTGCGGTGTTTGATTAATCAAACCTACATCAACTTCCGGAAGTTTAGTTTGTGACGACGCCGCCGCGGCATCCAACGAACCTGTGCCTGCTTCAGGCTGGGACTCAGTAATTATACCTAGTTCCTGCTCAACCTTGGCTCGGCTGTCGCCATTCTGTACATTCGCACCCGCAGATTGAGCCGTTTCAATCAGAGACAGACTCGCCGCCCCCGCTTTCGCGTCCTCAACCGAAGTGTTCGTGTCCGTCGTGATAATATCAACCTCGTTCTGCAAGATCTCCGACGCAGTTAGACTAGGTGAGGATGTATCCACATTCGGTGCCGAATCAGTATCAGACGGTGCGGAGAGCAACGGGACACTACTTTGCGTAGGTTGTACAAACGTACCACCCGCACCCAAAGAACCAAGCCCCGAGTTTTGTGGTCCCGAAGGTGCCACATTCTGTGCAGGCGCTATAGCCTGAACCTCAACATTCGTACCTGGAATAGTGATTATGTTAGGAGCCGTACCTGATTGCGTACGAGATAAAACAGACGGTGGGGCCGTATTAACCACTGGATCGCTGGTCGCTGATGATGACAACGACGTGCCGCTGATCACGTTACTAGCTGGCCCACCCGCAAATGGATTACCTGGAGATTCCGCTTGTACATTGGGACCCGCGCCGTTGTTCGCCGCCGCGTTCGTAGTCGTAGTCGTGTTTGTACCAACCAGAGAAACAGGACCGCCCAGTACCGCAGCTGTTAGCGCAGCATCTGCATCCGCAGTCAAACCGTAATCGGTTCCCGCGGTATAGTCCGTAGCTATATTTGCTACATTAGGCTCGTAAATCCCCTCCTCAAAAGCCTCACCAGCAGCGTTCGCTAAGAAACGCTTGGCTAACGGACCTTTGGCTAACGGAAGTAGATTTAACGCAGCACCACCCACCATGGACGGAACAAACCCCGTGTTTCTCACATCGTTCTTGACAGTCTGCAACTCTGAGTCGCTGATCGGCCCAAGTTGACCACTGTCATATGCCTGTTGCACCAGTTGATCCGTGCTGTCCGCAACGTCACCCGTGGTCATCACTGCACCCGTAGCTAATGCACCAGGTACGCCAAGCGAAAGACCAGACAACGCCGCAGCAACCGGAACAACGCCCCGCGTTACTTTGGATGTCAAAGCGTCAAGATTAAATCCGTCGTCTCCAAATATTGGAGCCTGTAAGTTCTCACGGTAACCCTCGCTCAAGTTCCCCGTTACGCGGTCCGACAGTACCTGTCCCGCGTCCTTCATGTCTCTACCAAATGTCGTAAGCGCAGACTCGTCGCCGTACGCAAAACTTTGCGCACCAGGCGTTGCGCCAACCGCTCGAGCCAGTGCAGGGTCAACTTGACCCTCGCCATAACCAACCTGCGCGATATCCTGACCCGCAAACCTGTTCCCAACAGACTCAAGCCCCGAACCAATTATTTTAAGAGTATCCGCCGCACCACCAGGAAGAAAGTTCCCAAACGTGTCAGAACCCATGTCACTGCCCGTCGGAAACGCATTAAACGGATCACTCGTGTCAACAGGTGTTGTGCGAATTGCGTCCTGCATTCCTGAGATTTCTGCGTCAGAAACACCAGAACTTCGCAACATATCAGCATAACTCATGCCACCACTGCTAGACGGAGTAGTGGAACCCGAAAAATTGCTGTTCGCGTTGGGATTCAGCGAACCAATAGGCCCGTCAACAACTTGAGCGTTGATTAACTGTTCCGGACCACCCATAGGATTGATGTAACTAATCTCTTGAGGCGCTGTATTAAGTGCCGTTAACCGTCGATTCAAATCCTGAGAATCAGATAACTGAGCTTCAGCAAGCGTACTAAACGAATTGCCCTGCGAATCAGTGTAACTAACCTCCTGAATACTCGCAGGATCGCTGCTCCCCGCAACCTTAGTCGCCTCAAACGTCTTGAGACCGTCATCCGTATCTGAAACCAACGTGTCAACAGTAGAGCCATCCGAAAGAAGTGTGCCCGTCGCCGTACTCTGACCCGTAGGATCAGCATCAGCCAACTCACTCTGACTCGCAAAACGCTCCTGAAAATTCATGTCCGCTAAATCTGTGCCGCCAGTAGCGTTGCCAGGTAATAGGCTATCAATAGTCGTGCCAGGTGCCCCGCCTATCTGATCCAACAGATCCTGCGAAACACTGGTGGTTGAACTATTTAACAAATTAGCAGGAATCTCGTCATAACCGCCAGTAGTCGAAGCGGGTTCCGTAAACACAGACGGATCAAAAGCACCCAACGAATCTAAATAATCCTGAGAACCTGGTGTCGTTACAGATTGCTCCATTAACTGCTCTTCAGGAGACAGTCCAACCTCTACATCAGTCACTGATGTCGTGCCGCCAGGTTGAGAAGACGACGCTATCGCCGCATCCAAAGCAGAATCCTCGCCAGTTACCGCCGTAGAATAAGAACTGCCGTTATAAGTAAACGTCTGACCCGCACCCAAATTGTTACGAGCTTCCGCAAAAGCATCGCCAAAACTACTCTCGGTACTGTAATCCGTCTTCTGCGCAGCAGGAGTCGTCGCTCCAATCTGATCAGCATAAGAGTCACTCGCACCAAAGGTGCCGTCCTTAAATAAGTTTAATAAGTCGCCATCCGTAGCCGATGACGCACTGTTTGCAAAAGGAGTGCCCTCATCTAAAGATATCTGAGCAATCTGAGTCTTGATCTTTGTGTCCGACGTGCCGCCAGCAATAACATCAGTGCCTAAACCCGCATCTGCATTCGCACCCGTGTATGTTCGAGTTAAATAACCGCCCTCGTTCTCTACAAACTCAAACCCGTCACCAGCATACTGACCTGTAGGAGACACAGAACCAATGGTCGCCGGAGCAGGCGACGGTGTTGGGCTGGGACTTGGAGATGGTGTTGGGCTGGGAGACGGTGTCGGGGATGGTGCAGGAGCAGGAGACGGGGAATCCCGAACAGCCGTCCGTTCAGATACCAAATCATTTAACTCAGGAGTCCAGTCGCCGCCACTCGCGTCTAATGCCGCGTTAATGTCAGCCTGTACCTCAGTCTCAGAACGTGCAGGAGCCGGAGCCGGAGCAGGCGACGGGCTAGGTGATGGACTTGGTGACGGTGATGGACTCGGTGATGGCTCACCGCCGCCGCTAGGTTCCGGATCACCAAAAGCGCGTTGCTCCATCTTCCAAGACATAAACGGATTATATAATGAATAGCTCATCAGCTAACTCCTAAACTGTA
>Ga0307488_10004310_pt1 | contig 11863 bp, 12 predicted proteins | sample SB02metaG_FD_202248 | JGI IMG/M metagenome (GOLD analysis project Ga0307488, IMG submission 202248) | Sea-ice brine microbial communities from Beaufort Sea near Barrow, Alaska, United States - SB 0.2 | ecosystem: Environmental > Aquatic > Marine > Coastal | place: USA: Alaska | collected...
TATCCTTGTTGGAGGAATCTACTTTACCACCAACGATTTTGCCATGAAAGCTGGCGTCATAGATTCGATATTGTTCATGACTTCTTCTGCTGTTACGTGGTGGTTTGGGGACCGTAGCTTGCAGAGCAAGAAGTAGGTGAGCATATGGACCCAATCACAATTGGCTTGGCTATAGCGGGGGCTAAGAAGCTCCTTGAAGTTTCTAGTGATATTAAAGATATTGCAGGAGCAATTGAAAATTTATTTAACCTTACGGAAAAAGCTGAGAAGGCTGCAAAACCTGATGAAAGTGACACTAGTATAAAGTCAGTTGCTACTGATGTTATTGAGCAACGTAACAATCAAACTAGATTACGTAATTTGGAAATAAGCGTAGATGACAAATACGGATTTGGGACGTGGGCTGCAATAAAAGAAGAAAGAGAACGCCGTTTAAACATTGTCGAAGACAATAAAGTTAAAGCAGCTAAAGCACAGAAAGAGAAACAACAAGCTGACAAAGAGTTTTATGACAAATGTTTTTACTGGTTAGGAGAGTTTGGTAAGCTGGTAGCTGTTCTTATCTTGGCAGGGGGAGCCGGGTATTTAATCTGGATCAACCGTTGCGTGGACGGAATTTGTTAGATGTTGTACGAAATTGGAGTTTATAACAAGCGAGTTAGAGATTGCATCAGAGGCGGTGACGATTGGAATAATAACTTTGGTATCTCTGATGCGTTTGAAGAGATAAACTATTTTGAGTTTCAAGCTGCATCTATTGAAGAGGTTGAGCGCAGAGTAGAACGAGATTTCCCAGCGGCGTTAGGTTATGTTTTAGATTATATAAAGACAGTGAAGGTGGATACTTGATATGGCTAAAAAAGATTTAAGTTTAGAAGCACACGAGCGTGTATGTGAAGAACGCAGTAAGAATACTGAGTTGCAGTTTACCGCAGTCAATGCTCGTCTAAAACGTCTTGAGTTTATTCTTATGTCTACAACAAGTGCTATCATACTGCTTCTCGTTGGTCTTGTTATTAAGAGTGTGTAAATGCCTGAGATAGAATTACCAAGCGGCTGGATAGCATGGGTAGGGTTCATTATAACTGTAACTGCTGGTTTAGCTATCCGAGATTGGGCATCAGATTTAATCGCTGCGTGGAAGTGGAAGGTTACGCCGGGCTTCGAGCCAATGGAAACTTGTATCCTTGACGGTGAGAAAGTTGTTATTATTCATATAGGGCTAAGGGAAACAATCTTTGAACGTAATGGTAAGTTTGGCAGGACATGGCAGTACATACCGTCTTCTAAAATTAGTAACCATGAATTGCGCCGCGTTGTAGGTGACGATAGAATGTTAGACCATAAGATTAACGGGAAAAAATAATGGCTGCAATTAAGTTACAAAAGTTTGTAGGTATGGCCCCTAAGATTTCGTCAGAACTTCTTCCTGACGGCGCAGCACAGACTGCGCACAACTTACAGCTATACTCTGGAGACTTACTTCCCTATAGCGAGCCTAAAGATATTGAGAGTGTACCGCGCTTAGGTACGCTGCAGGCTCTTCATGGTATGCGGGCAACCCCTACTAGCGCGATTGACTGGTTGACATGGACTACCGATGTGGACGTTATTACGCTTTCTGATTCCTCTGATAACGATCAACGGTTTTATTATTCAGGGGATGGGGCTGCTAAAGTATCTACATACAGCTTAGCTACGACAGGCAATGAGCCTTATCCCGGGGCGTCTGATAGTTATTACGACCTTGGGTTGCCGCTACCTACTGTAACTCCTACATCCGCTGCGGCATCCTTCGTGTCGCCTACTTCTGCTAAATACCAACGTGACTCAGGTAATACAGCCATTATAACTACAGCCGCTGCACACGGACTAAGTAACGGGAACATTGTTACAGTCCGTGGTTTTAGCGGCACTGTCCCCATAACCTTTAATGTTACGAACACAAGGATTACTGTAACAAGTTCCACAACGTTTGAGTATTACAGCGCAGGCGCTGCAGCGAGTGAAACATCAAACACTGACGGTGTTATTGATCTAGCTGGTGGCACGATAACTCGTGATTATACTTACACTTGGTTTACCCCTTGGGGTGAGGAAAGTATTGGTGCTCCCCCGTCTGATACTCTTTTTGTTAAGGAAGGTCAGCAATCCACTATTAGTGGGCTACCTACTGCTGCTCCATCTGGGGATAATTTTATTACAGGTATAAAGTTGTACCGTACTTTAGCTTCTGCTTCTGGCACAGAGTTCTACCACCTGTCTGATTTATGGTTTCCACAAGCTACTGCTACTGTGGCTCTTACATCTAACGTAGCTACAGTTACTATGGCTACGCATCACGGGTTTCTTGTAGGGGATAGGTTTAAGCTACAAAAATGCACCGACACCGTGTTCAATATTATTGATGGTATAGTAACCGTTGTTGTTAGCGACACGGCTTTTAGCTACGCTGTTACTAACGCTAACATATCTTCTAAAGCTGATACAACAGGCCGATTATACCATGATGTTGCTGAGCTTCCTATTTACGCTTCGCGGTATTATGGTGATGACAGTATTAAAACAACTCATCGTTCACGATCCTCTAACGTAGCAACTCTTACTACTGCAGCCGCACACGGGCTTATAAGTAATCAGGTTGTTACTATCGCTAGCGTCGGCGGCACTGGGTATAACGCTGCTAACGTAACAATTACAGTAACATCTACTACAGCCTTTACATACACTAATACTGGAAGTGATGAAGGTAGTACAGCAGACACTGCAGGTGTAATAACTAACGATAGCTTTACAGATAACTTTGACCACCTAAATCTAGTAGATATACTACTTACTGATGACTTTGATCCCCCCGCAGCGGCAATGATTGGATTAACTCTTGCACAAAATAACATGGTCGCTGGGTTCTTTGACAACCAGTTGTGCTTTGCTGAGCCAAACAAACCGTGGGCTTGGCCGATAAAGTACCGCGTAACGTTTGAGCATGAGATTGTAGCTCTTGAAGTTGTTGGTGGTTATCTAATTGTGCTTACCGATACATACGCATTCCGTGTATCCGGCAACGATCCGTTGACACTAAGTGTCTCACGTATTGACACCCCTTACCCATGCCTATCTAAAAGGTCTGTGGTTAACATGGGCTACGGTGTGTTGTTTGCTACGTATGGCGGTCTAGCTCTCTGGTCTCCTGCGGGTATAGCTTTAGCAACTAAGTATATTCACGATTGGGATACATGGGATAATGATATTGACCCTACTACTATTGTAGGACATTTTTATAATGATAAGTATTTTGGGTCGCACAGCACAGGATCGTTTCTGTTTGAGCGAAATGAAGAGATCGGCGGATACTACGTTACTACAGGACATCAATTTAACAGCGCATGGACCGATGTATCAGACAACGCACTTTACACTTCAAGCGATACGTTAGGAAGTATTACACAGTGGGGCAGCACAACATCCCCGTTGCGTCCAATGGAGTGGAAGTCTAAAACTATTGTTACTAAAGACTACCTTAATCTAGGCGCAGCCCGTATTATAGCTGACTACACAGTTACCACTGAAGATGCAGCCGCTTACTCAACCTATAACACTGGTGTTCCAGCCTATAACACTGCGATCTGGGCAGAGAGTGAGCAGCTAGGGACAGTGAACGGACCGACTGACTACGCAGGCACTGACACTGTAGAGGTTAATAACTTTGGCGGTTTCAATACAGGTATAGTTAACGGGCCATCAGGACTTAGCGCACTAGTTAGGTCTATACGAACTGTTCCCAGTGCCTACTCAGTTGTATTTAAACTATTCCAAAACAGGTCTCTTGTGTATACACAAACTATAACTAACGATAGTATATTCCGCTGTCCTTCAGGTTATAAATCTGATACTTTCGAGGTGTCAGTTGCTAGTGCAGCGCGGGTTAGGTCTATTCACCTCGGTGAAACTCCAGATGGGTTAAGAAAAGCATAATGGCTAAACGATACGTAGCTACTCCAGAAGTTCCAAGTACAGAGATCGTTGCACAGTCTATATTGCTTAGCGCGATTAAAGAAAACATTGAGCTGCTTACAGGCACACGCGGAGAACCAGACCTCGCTAGTATGGCTCTTGCCCGTGGTGATCTCACTGTTGAGCAAGTTGGGGAACAAGAAATGGGTGCAGTTAACACAAGTAATACTGCCGCGCCCGCTGACGTTGCCTCTGCTGCAAGCGCAGTTACAGTCGATCTTCTACGTAATGATGTACAGATATTAGCTAATGATGTGTTTCGTACTCGACAGGCACTTGACTTGCTAATACGTAACTTAACAGGAGTTTAATATGCGCGAGGGAATTGGATACGGCGAAGATAGCACTGAAGAGCTTATTAGGCTTGCTACTGATCCTATGTATAACATAGCTGATCCGGCTACTATTGGTGCTCTACAACAAGGTGTACCACAACCCGGGGCAATGCCCCCCTCGATGGCGTTTCAAGAAAGCCCTTCTTACCAGCAGGGAGGCATGGTGCAGCCCGGTGGACCACAACAAGTTGCAGGGCTTATGCCCCAAGGCGCTCCGCAAGGACAACCGGTCTCTATGCAACAGATGGAAGCTGAGATGCAACGTTTGATGCAGAACAACCCACAAGCAATTTTAAAAATTAAAGCTAATATAGAACAGCTTATGCAAGCTGGAGAACTTACCGCACAAGAACTTAACATGGCTGTACAGCTTGCTATTGCTGCTGCTCAGAACCCACAGTTGTATCCTCAGTTGCGACAGTTTGCTATCCAACAGGGGCTAGGTGACGAGGAGGATATACCCCCAGAGTACGACCAAGGGTTAGTATTTTCGCTTGTTCTGGCAGGTAAAGCTCTTCAGATGCAGGGTGGACAACCACAAGGTGGACAACCTGTGCCTCAGTCTGATAGTCAGCCTCCACAGGCTTCTATGGTTACGGGTGGAGGACCGTTACAAAGTGGCAACCCTGACGGAAGTGTTGCAATTAATGCCCATAAAGGTGAGTATATAATTCCAGAAAACGTTGTTCTTGCTAAAGGCACTGACTTCTTTGATAAGATGATTGGTAAAGATGGCACAACAAAAGCTTAAACTGGTAGAACCAACTGTAGAGCGCGATACCCTTGAGGGGTATGAGCCTATACTATTATCTACTGTAGAGATGTTGGACACCTACTGGCCGCAGGCTTCTGCGATTCTTCAGCGTTGTGTAGATAGCGCTATGCACGGCGAGATGACCATAGATGATATCTATGAAGGTGTTAAAGCAGGGCGTATGTACGCCATTGTTGCCAAGAACGATGAAGGTGAACTGCCAGATGTAGCTTTGGCACTCATTTTAGAACTACAAGCATACCCACAGTTCACAGTGATGAACGTTACCGCTCTTGGTGGACGGGAGCTTGACCTGCTAACTAGCAAGTTTTGGAAGCACGTATGTAGCTGGGCCTATATGAATGGTGTCCGTACTATGCAGGCTTCTGCTTCCCCCGCAATGGCACGTATTCTTAAGCGGTACGGCTTTAACAAGATTTATGAAATGGTCCGCTTAGACCTTACGGAGATGTAATATGGATATCGTAGTTGTTCCCAGCTTGAAGTCAGAGTTAATGTCTTCAACGGCTCTTACCCCCACACAACATAAAGGTAGTAGTAAAGGACTTAAGACCGCTATTGGTATTGCTGCAATGGTTGCTATACCTTACGTTGCTGCCCCCCTTGCAGCTTCTATGGGATTATCTGCCGCTGTTGGTAGTGCGGTAGTAGGTGGTGCTATTGTGGGTGCAGGCCTTGGAGCGGGAGTAGCTGCTCTTACCGGTCAAAATATTGCAATGGGTGCTCTTGGTGGAGGTATTGGTGGCGGTATTAGCGGATATTTTAACCCACTTCCTTCCGCCGCACAACAGCTAGGCCCTACAGTCGCTAGCTCATCAGCAGGGTTATCATCTACTGCCGGAGTACAAGCACCATCAGGACTTGGTGCATTTACACCTCCTGTTGCTGGCTCGTATAACCCTCTTCCAATTGCCGGTATAGACAACCTCGGTCAAACCATTGGGGGTAATACCTTTACTAATGCTTTAAGTACTGCAGGCTCTTCCAGTGCGCCTATTTCTTTAGGCCAACAACTTTCATCTGCCGGAGTACAAGGCCCTACACTTGCTCGCGCAGCGACTTTGCCTCCAGTGCCTGCCACTCAAAGTTTTACAACGCGCCTTGGTAATACTATTAGAGACATACCGTCTAAGGCTGGTGATTTTATTAGTGAGTTGCCGGAAAGAATTTTCACTGGTGAAAATGCCGCAAGAGCTGCAGGAGAGCTTGCTACTATGGGCGTTGGTAACCTGTTGACGAGTGATGAACCTAACGTGACTGATGAAGAACAAGCGCGTATGGCTGATCTTGCTAAGGCTAGAGGTTTCCAACAGGATCAAATAAATAAACAAACGGTTAGAGCTGACGATCTTTATCAACAGGCACTAAACGTTAATCCTAATGCCGCTGGAACAGCATCTGCTATTGCAGTGAAAAATCAACTTGCTCGTGCGCAAGATGCTGATCTGCGAAAAGTCAGTGGCTACTACCCCAATATGATTGACGCAACGCGACGTAGAAATGCTTTAGACATGGCTCGTGCTGGTAATACTGCTTTTACCAGTGGCCGTACAGCAGCAGAGACTAAACGTGCAGGGTTAACTGCTAGCGCATTAGGTGCATCCCCAACAGGCGCAGGCTATGCCGGTAATATAGCTGGCGATCTGAAAGCTGCTGATGAGCGTTATGATCGTAGCCAAGGAGAGTATGATAATTACGCAGGTATAGTTGAGCCATATTTTGCCAGTGCGTTTGGCACAGATAGTGCGGCTGAGCGTGAAAGAAAACGTCTATTAAAGTTAGGATAACGGATAATGGCATTTTTTACAACTAGCCCCGCAAAACGTAGCCAAGCTCTTCAAGGGGCGCTTGATTACCAGAGGTTTGTAGACCTGCAGAATGAGCGTCTATATGCCCGTGATGAAGATCGGCGTCCAGCTCAAGGGCTTACCCTACCTGTTGTTAGTCAAGGTCCACAGGCTTCCGGTTTAAACGAGCAATCTCAAGCGCAGAAAGCTGCGGCTGCTCAAGCTCAAGCTGCTGCTAGAGCTAATGCTGCTAAGGCTAAAGCTGCTCAAGCTCAACCTACGCAAGCTGTACGTAGTTCTGATCCAGACTCATTTGCCGGACAAGGGCTACAGTTAGTTGATTTTGACCCTAACTCAAATATTGATAATCGTGGTTTAGCAATACGAAACAATCCGAATCTATCTCAATTTCAAAAAGACGTTGGTGGTGGTTTTAATAGAGATCGGTTTGATACTCGGCTTAGATCAATTAGGTACGGACTTAGCAGTGGAAATGTCCGTGGAGTTGATACCGGTCCTGCAACAGGTATTTTCGGCCAGATAAAAGGTTATTTTGCAGATACAGAAGACGAATCTGCTGCACGACAAGCCCAAGGTGTAATCACTGATTGGTACGACAGCGACGAAGCTGAGCAGTACTTTATGCAAAATCCCATTGAGTTAGAGAGGGCAATAAATGATCCTGTCGGTGTGTATAGAAGTCTTAAAGAAACAGCAACTCCACTAGCAGTGCCAACACAAACAACACAACCTACAACACAAGCTGGAGTTAGCACAACGCGCAATGGTGTGCCAGTAGTGTCAATGGATATAGCACAACCTACAACGCAAACTGCAGGGGTAACAATTAAAGACAGTACAGGTGCTACTCGTAAACTTACTAAACAACAACCCGGTATTGCTCAAGGTGTTACTAGTGTTGCCAAGAGTATAGATACTAAACCTATTTCTAAACTAAAAGAACCCGGTCCTATGCCACTTACTGTTCGTGTTGAAGAGCTACGCGGTTTGCAGCAACAACGTGAAGATATTAAACGTCAGATGCGTATGGCTTTAGGTACGCCCGGTGCGGCATCTAGGCTTGAAAGTAAGCTAGACGCTAACAGTGTATTGATTGAAAACCTTGCAACACAACAGGCTCTTGATACGTTTAATATTAGTGACGATCCCCGCATGCTAAGCCAGATATTATCTCAACAGTCTGGTCAAAATGTTCTAATTGGAAAGGCCTCTGAAGATACGTGGTATATGAGTATAGATGGGCAAATACTAGAGCAGCGGTGGACTAAAAAACAAATGGTATCCCAGCAACGCAGGGAGTCATCTAAGAAACTACGTGATTCGCTTAGTGCTGCACAGATAGCCGCTGATGCTGACCTAAGAGGTAAAATCATAGATAACCAGCTTTCTCAACGTTTAGAAAATGTTAAAGGTAACTATAAGTTAATGGCTGAACAGTATAAACAAGCTAAGCTTATTAAGGGAATAGACGATATGTTCAAACAAGACTTTGCTGGCAACGTATCAGTTCTTACTCCTGTTGAGGGTGAAGACGGTGAGACCCGACTAGAATTTGTACCTATTTCTCAAGTTAGTCCTACTTCTGCATATAAGTTATAAGGTGTAATAATGGCACTAGTACCTAATACAGGAATACCTCTTGATGCTACGTATGATCCAGATGCGTCTTTTGCGTTTAACGAAACTAGATCAGCAGGATTGTTGCCGCCTCCATCTCCAATGGCTGCTGGCCCTATGCTACCAAAAGCTCCTGTTAGCACTGTAGGTATTAGCCAAGAAGGTAGATGGTGGGTTAACGGAAAACAATTTGACACAGACGATCACCAGTCTGCCGTGGAGTCTCAAGCGGCACTTGATGGACCTGATCGTCCGATGCCTGCAGGCTATCGTGCTGTTAGTCCAGATGAATATAAAGGTTACTTAAAACAAATTGTAGACCCTACCCTTGGGCGGTTAGCTAAAAAGAACTTTGGTATTGGGATTGATAACTTACAGTTACTTGGCGGCTACGGTATGCAATTGGCTGGTGCTGAAAAAGCTGGGAAGGCAGTCGTTGAGCAACAAGTTGAAGACTTACGTTATAATGAACCATACCAACGTACATTTACAGAAGACGTAGCGTCTGATCCTATTGGTTGGTTTGTGGGTACTTTAGCCCAGCAAGGTCCAAACATTATTGAGTCTGCTCTTGCTGCTGTTGCAGGTGCAGGTGTTGGCGCACTTGCAGGTGGAGGTGCTAATCCGTTTACTGCCATCGGTGGCGCAATGATGGCTCTCGGAGGTAAGCAAGGTGTTAAGCAAGCTATCCTTGATATTGCTAAAAGGAAAGCAGCAGGTGAAGCGCTTGAAGCTGGGGAAATGAAACTTCTTCGTGAAGCAGCAAGTGGTGCTGCTGCGTTTAACATGAAAGGCGCTGCCAAAGAAGTTTTAAAGCGTGGCTCGTTACAAGCTAGAATAGGTGGCGCAACAGCAGCTACCTACGGAAGTAACTATGCTTATGGCGCAGCCGATACTTATGGTGAACAGCTTGATAGCGGTACTCCTGATCGGCCAGCAGCCCTTGCTTTAGCTGTTCCTTACGCCTTACTCGAATCGCTTCCTGAGCTTGTTGGCTTTGGGTATTTTGCAAAAGGAACAAAAGTACCATTCAGAGGAAAGGGAAACGCGCTTAAACGGGGCAAAAACTTTGTGGGTGCTGTAGCTCTTGGTGGTGTAGGTGAAGGCTTAACTGAAGCGGGCCAAGAAACTTTGTTGTTAACCCAAAACGAAGAAGTAGATATTACATCTCGTGAAGGTATAAATCGTCTAGTTAACTCCTTTTTTGCTGGCGCTGCTGTCGGTGGCACTATGTCAGGCGGAGCTTCGGTGCTACGTAAAGGTAGAAAACCAGTTGATACAACTGAAGAAAACGCAGACTTATTAGGTATTGCTAGCGATGGTGAACAAAAACAAATTACTGACCAACGTGAACCTTTAGCGCTTGAAGCCCCACGGTTACAACTTGAAGCACCTAATATTGGAGGTGCTACAGCTATTAAAACTCCGGGTATTATAGAGGAAAACTTTGGGCCGGGAGGTATTGCAGGTTTTGAAGCCCAACGCGCAAGCATACAGCGTGAGCTTGACGACCCCAACATAAATGAAGAAAGACGACAGGATGCTCAAAGTGAACTAGACTCAATAACTCCTATACTTGAAGCTATCAGGCGACAACGCCGTGGCGAGCAGGCTATCTTTCAAGAAGGTCCACTCGGTATTACGTCTGGTGATCCTACTACATTCGAAGGTACAGACCCTGCTAGCATCGTAGGCCCTGATCAACGACAAGCTGCGGAGATGGAAACTAATATACAATCAGCTTTAGCGCAACAAGCAGCACAACAAGCAGCACAACAGGCGCGGCAACTACCTGTAATACCCCCTCGTGGTACTCCTGTGCAACCCACAGGTCTACCTCCTGTTGTTGCGCAATCTGACCTAACAGCCATACCATTTGCATCGGACGCGTTAGAGCTAAGTAGAGCACAAGAGCCAGAGGTTATTCGCCGTCAGAATCAAGAGTTTGATGAGATGGAGGCTGCGCTTGCAGATCAGCAGCAAGGTGATATTCGTTTACAAGAGCAACTCCCACTGCCTACACCAAGACAGCCTTTGCGTAGGTCTCCGCTGTTAAAGGCAAGTGATGAACCCACACTACTAGTTGAGCGGGTTGTTGATGGTAGAAGCGTTGTAGAACCAGTCCCCGTAGAAGAGGTGTATCAACAGTCTGCTACTGAAATGCAAGCGATTATGAAGCTACAACGGTGCCTACAAAAAAGTTTATAGTGTAGCACATAATACATGTTAGGATACTAACCAGACTTTAGATAAGGAATATACTATGGCTTCTATACAACATCTTGTGATCGACCACCCTGTTACTAGTGCGCAATCTATTGCTACACGGGGTAAAGTACACCGTCTTCCCGACGAGACTGCTGGCCTTACAGTTATGTGCAACTGGACTTCTGGCTCTAGTGGCACCAAGGCTACTGTGTATATACAAACCTGCTTTGATAACCAGACCACATGGACTGACATCATGGCCTTTGCATTTGCTTCTGCTGATGCTGTTAAATATCTCTCAGTGCGCGAAGAGACTGCTGTTGTAGCAGATCATGTAGGTACAGCCGACGCTCTTACGGATGACACAGCAGTGTCAGGTATTATTGGGCAGCATGTCCGCGCTCGAATTGTAACTACTGGAACTTATTCTGGTGCTAGTATGGACGTATGGATGCGGATCGAACACGGAAGTAACTAATGGCTAAAGCATGTAGCACTAAGGGTATACCAACAGCCGTACTACGTGGATACGAGCGAAAGAACTCCACAAAGACTAAGCTGGATTTTATTAATAAACAACTTGACCCTACGGTTGAGAATACTCCTGCACGTAAACACTTGGCATTAATTAACCAGATTAACCAAGCGTATCCCGGCTACATAGATCAAGATGAGATTACCCAGTTCCTACCTGTAACCAGCCGTGGTGTAACTAGGCCTGTTGTTGCTACCCAGACGGAGATGGACTTAGATGCAAGCAAAAAAACCAAAGCTAAAACCGGGAGTAAGAAGCCAAGCCCAGCAAAAGTGGCTAAGCCAAAACAAACCGCAGGTTCTAAGACAACTCCAAAAGGAAAGCCCAAGAAACTTACAGTTGCTGAGCGAGAGAGTGCGGGGCAGCAAGCCGAAGACCCAAAAGTTGACACGAAAGAAACGGAGCCATCTGAACAGGCTGAGTCGGAACCCGCTGTCGGGCAAGAACAACAACCCGCTGATATAATTTTTGAGGCTACTGATGAGTGGCAGAATTTTCCTGAAGGAGCAATAGCTCCCGGCGGAGCAGAGTTTAGACTTAGTTTGACGGACCCAACACAACGCCAAATACG
>Ga0307488_10004311_pt1 | contig 11863 bp, 9 predicted proteins | sample SB02metaG_FD_202248 | JGI IMG/M metagenome (GOLD analysis project Ga0307488, IMG submission 202248) | Sea-ice brine microbial communities from Beaufort Sea near Barrow, Alaska, United States - SB 0.2 | ecosystem: Environmental > Aquatic > Marine > Coastal | place: USA: Alaska | collected 2017-05-06
TTGTCAAAATATTAATGGCATTATTTACCGTTTCTGTTTTGTTATCGACTGCACCTGAAATTACACATCTACCACCATATCTCAAGTAGTTGTGTACACTCCACCATTCTGATGACCAAGGAATATCACTACCATCAACATTTGTGGTTGGTCCATTTGGCCAGTTACCATTTGCATTTCCGTCAGGTGTTTCGTTTGTGTAACTAATGACAGTTTCACCATCTTCTCTCGCAGTGCTGGAGGTGTACCATCCTGTGTCGTATGTTGCAGTTAGTCTAGTGTACCAATCTGTAACACTAGAAACTACCATAAATCCAGCGGCTCTTTCATCTGGGGTTCCGAATGCTGCAAGTAAGCCAGTATAACTAGGGAATGCTGCCATCCAATTAATATTGGTTTCCCCTGATTCTGGAACAATGAATCCCTCTGCTGTATCTGTGGTTACGTTGATTTCTGTCATTTTACTCTCCGTTGGAGTCTTGGTATGTTTCTAAGTTATTTATAGAAATGGAGTGTCGGAGGAGTCACCGGCACTTCTCCAGTAATCCTCACCATCGTAAAACGATGTGGGTTCCTGATCATCAATCGTGGTTGAGAATCCAAAGGGTAAAATATCTTCCTCAATTCTCTTCATTTCATCCTCATAGATATCTTTTCTGATATCCATATCAGTCAGATTTTTGAAATACTCTTGTCTGGTAAGCCAAGCAAATAACACCAAACACATCACTAGGTCATCATTATGACCAGCATCTGCCTCAAATGATACACCTTTTGCTACGAATGTGTAGAGTTCTTGGATTATATCCATATCGTCTATTAGTAACTTATCGTTTTCTATTAGACTTTTCAGGACAGAACAACCGACTTTTTTTACTGGACCTGTAGTCCTAACACCCATCTGAGATTGTGAACCACCGAAACCACTACCAATAACCTGTCCTGCTCTACCTTTATATACAGACTGTAGAACATTCTCATACTCAAGATCTTGGTATAAGATATCCGCAACCTGTGCTCCAATGTCATTGAGTTCAATTAGACAGTATGCTTGATTGTATTTATCGCCAACACTCCGAATCACAGTAGGATATACAAGTGGTGAAATTGTATTATTTCTGAATCTTGCAACAACCTTATATGGGCTAGTCGTTATGTCTACAACAAGAAACGCACTATAATCTAAACCCTGACCACGAGCGGTATCTACAGCCATCACATATAGATGGTCTTCTTTGGGTTGTTCGTATATCATCAAGCCATCATTGTTATTATCTAATGGGGATATAAAATTTAGGCAGTGTAACTTAGATGAGGATATCAATGTGTTCGTTGAACCAATGAAGTCACACTCAAATTCTGTCTGGAACTGTTGCTCACTTGTATTTGCAATCTGTTGGGCTTTCCACTCTTGATCCCTCAGAGGTCCGCCGGGGTACTTGGGAACCTGTGACCAATGGATCTCGATTGGAATGTATTCGTTCTTACCCTTCTCACCTTCTCGTTTAGTTGCTCCCCTCCAGTAATGGTAAAATAGATTGAGTCCGTTCGGGGTCGAGACCATTAGAACCTTTGTGGACTGTCCAGAGGTGATTGTAGGGTACACAGAGCTAAAGAATTCTTCTGCAATATTCTGGGGAACGTGAGCAAACTCATCAAGGAAGATCATATTAAACGATCCACCACGGACTGCGGATGCGGATGTGGATGAGGCTATGATTCTCGATCCGTTCTCAAGCTCAAGCGATCCCTTGTTCCACTCGACGATTCCTTGCTGAAGCCATAGTGGAAGGTATTCATATGCCATTTTTAGACGGCTAAGGATTTCTCTCGCCGTGGATTGTTTATTTGCAAGAACCGCAACCGTCATGCTCTGATTGAACAGAACATAGTGAAGGATGTAGGAAATCATAGTCGTAGATTTACCGGACTGACGAGGCAGCTTTGATATTACGAATCTATTATTATGTACAGCATCTACAATTTCTTCCTGATAGTCATACAGATTGAATGGTACAAGTCCCTCGTCTAGAGACACGACTTTGACGTATTTCTTGATGAAGTAAATAGGATCCTGAGCACACTTCATGTACTCCTGAACCTGATCCTTTGTAAACTCAATTCCAATCCCCGCCGGTTTTAAGTTTGCATTACCTAAATATCCACCCTTTTTACTTGTCATCTTCCTTCACTTCATGATTAACATCAATAATCTCTTTGTTTCTACTTCTGTCAGGGTTGATTAGATCCTGTAGCTCGGAGGTAGACCCAACGTAGATCGCGTTGGTTGTATTATGGTTATGTACGGTCTCGTCTTTATTCACATCCTTGACCTGCTTATGCAGATCCATAAGATCCTTGTTTATATCAGCCACCGTTTTAAGCAGTGTGGCGACGACTTCATATGCCCTTGGTGCATCTCCCTCAGAAGCCACTTTAAGTATGCCATCTATCGCCTCCTTACCATCACCAAGAAGTTCGTAAAGATTTGTACGTATTTTGTTGTAGTCTTTTTCTGAGTCATCCATGTCCACCTTTACTTCTTTTCTACTTTGCATTAACTCTTTTTTGACTTCTTCTGGTTTCTTTGCTTCGAATGAAGTATCAAGAGCTTCCGAAATTTTATCACTCATTATTCACCTTTCTAATAACCATATCCACCACCTGATCTCGGCTGTGGTGTTATTCCACCATCTGAGTCATCATCGGTTCCTCCGGGTTCTGGTACTGTTCCGCCACCATCCGAGTCATCATCTTCAGTATCAGGAGCTACGAATCCCGGAGGTTTAATCGTGGGAGGTATAGGTTCAAAATCAATTACTGGTCTAAATGGTGCATCTCCTAGTGACACATCTGATATATCATCGTCTGGTCTATCATCGTCTGGTCTATCATCGATTCCACCAACTGGGTCAGGATCAGGATCAACATCTGTATCTGGTGATCCATATGTGCTGTAAGTATCAATGCCTTCTAGACGATTATCAACATCATATTCAAGTCTATCTCTACAATTTTCAAAGTTACTATCCATATACGATGTTGGGTAATACCAAAGTGCGCTATGGTCAGCGTAACCTAGCATTTGTGACATTTCGATGGAGTTTAATTCACCCGCCCAGCGACCTTCATTGGGCCCAATCTGGTAATTTTGTGCATATAGTCCTACGACTGGTTTTCTCTCATCACCGTTTGCGGCAAATATTGCATCACATATTTGTTTAGCGTGATCAGTTCTCTGACCATCAATAGTTCTCTGCCTTGGTTCTGTGCCCGGCTCCCCTGAAGTCTGATAGAATGTAGGAGCTAACCAGTGTATCGCCTCAAACAATGTTTCTCCGTTATATTCAACTTGGGAAGCTTTCACAGATTTCTCGACATGCTGTAATCTCCAGTATAGAGCACTATCTATGCCGTCAGGATATCCGGGAGGAGTGATCACATTGCCAACGTAATTAATTTCTGCGGTTGGATTTACGGGACTACCAAATCTCCATATACCAATTTTGGCGTTTGGAACAAATTCTCTGAAGATTTGAGTTCTTCGTATTGCATTTCTAGCCCACAAAGTTATCTTTTCATCATCCCAAAATCTAATTTGACCAAAACTAGTTGGGTGCTCAATATTGTGCATGATCCACCCAGTAGTATTTTCATTTAGATATGAGTTTATAACTACTCCGCGATTATCAAGTTGATTAAGATTAAATTGTATTGCTTCCCTTATCGATTCATCTGTTTTAGCATCATATTCTTCAAGGGTCATGGTTCTATAGTCTGCACTGAAAAAGTTACCAATGGTGAAAAATAGTGATTCTGGATTTTCATCCAACATCTGCTCGCTTCTCCATGCCACATTATTTCCACCAGCACCTATAATAAGTGGTGGATAATATTCTACTGGATCATCAATAATCTCTGGACCCGGCTCAAGATCTGGATAATTACCGTGGAACATGGTCTTGTTCATGACCAAACCATTGGGCATATAGTATATGGTTTTTTCTAATGTATGTGTATGATAACCAACAGTGGTTTCACGCTCTCTTATGATAGTGGGGTGCGGACTCGCCGCTACTGCACCAGAAGCCGTGGTGTATAGTGGATAATATCCGGATACTGCAAGTGGTCCTCTTGATATAGTATCAACTGTTTCGCTATCAATACCGATCGGTTCTTTTATTTCTCTAATACCTATAGCGTTTGTAGGTCTAACTACTGGTGGGGGTTTTGGAATTGGTGTTCCACCACCAAAACCGGGTGTTCCACCATCTTGATCTAAATCAGATTCTGGATCAGTATCTGGCTCAAAACCACCCTCAAACATACGAAGTTCGGCATTTTCTACAACACCCTGTTCCTTTATTTCTCCATAGACGTATGTCTTTGCTATGAAACTAAAAGTTGTTGTAATGCTGCGAGTTTCTGAAAAATCTCCCTCATAGATTTCAGAAATTCCGGAACTTGTTAGAATAATAGGAACATTTACTTTCTTATTTAAATCATTAAAGTTCATTGATATGATGAATTCAGGTGCAAATATTGGTAGAATTTGTTCGACTAACTGTAAATTTTCTTCTATATTTCTAGTGAATGTATACAGTCCAAAGTTTACGAGATATGGAACCTCAGCATAATTGTACGCCTGTGCTCCGTTCGTAATTGTACCACCAGTTTTTCTTAGTTTATTAGCCTTTCTTGTTGGATCATAGCTCATACCCAACATTTCAAAGCCCATGCGTGGGAGAGTGATTCTGGATCTCGTAACATTAGAAATTGTACTGACTTCTTTGATTCTTCTTATGAACTTTTCTTTTGGTCCATATGTTAAAGGAACTCTATCTTTTTCTACTAGAGTATTGTTTTTATTATATTTACCAACGTACATATCATTGAAAAGGTTACCAAAACCAACTACTAATTTTCTTAATGATTCATTGTTGTGATAATTAAACATTAGAAATTACCTCCCGAAAATGGGTCTGTGCTTGAAAAGTCAATCAGATCATCTTTTTCTGATTCGAGTTGAATCTCTTCATTGTCACCCTGAAGTGTATCGTCCTCATTGTTTATCTGGCTGAAGAAGTCTCCGTTTCCGGTAGATCCAGCAAATCTTTCTGCATTACTTTCCATACCCTTTATGGCAGAAGTATCATCTGATGTAACAAAAGATCCAGATACGTTTCCAATAATAAGTGTATTGGTTTCGCTATTCCAATCTATAACTTCTGCTGTGGCGGTTGCTTGATCTATGTTGGTAAAGGTTCCATACGTACCACCAACTTGGAATATGGTTTCACCTTCAAAGTACTCTGATGTAGTATTCGGTGTTCCTGTGGCTGCTCCAACAGTAATTGTTTGAGAAAGTTCCTTTATCTGTCGTGCAAAACATTCATCAATTTCACATATTCCAGTGTTAAACGATTCATTGTTGTATGCAAATAATTCACTAAAGCAAAGGAATGAGTATAGATTACCTAATTGGTATAGTGGGTTTTCATGTTCTACAAAGGTTATTTCAAAAAGTGAATCAGATAAAACGAAGTAAATTAAATCTCCCTCACGGGGACGAATGATTTCAGAATCTCTTTTTGTGACTTCTCTCTCAAATGTTCTTGTTGCAACTCTAAAGGTGGCTTTATCCCTAAGATCAATTCCAAACTTACCAACGATATCACCATCACCACCAAATGATTGTGGATTTTCCATATACATCTCAATGAGATATGCCCTATCAAATGATGACCTAGTGTCTTCACCATAGATTGGATCATATTCGTTCAGTGTTCTTGGGATGTAATAACAGTTTCTTCCGAGAGCACGAATAAACTCAGCATTCAGATCCTCTAAAAGATTCTGTTCATTATTAACATCCCTGATGTATGGATTTTGTGCCATATTATCCCGTTATAAAGTGTGGTGGAAGTTCGTATTCGGATTGCATTCGTTGTTCGAGGGCTGCAACTTCTGCCGATCCTTCTTGATATAGCTGACCACCACGCAGTGTAACACCACCCGGCATCTGAACACCATCAAATTTGGCTAAGTTTGCTCCCCACTGTCTTTTGATCAGTGCAGTTACATACTCTTTGAGGTAACGATCATTAAAGATCTTTGGGTAGTTATTTGGATTTAATGTTGCATATCCCTCGATTACAACAAATTGACCCGGAGAACAATCCTTAGTTAAATCTGTATCCATTATGAGTCTATCAGTAACCTTACTAAAGTGTATGATATGCTCTGGATTAAAGAATTGCTCGACCATACTGATGTACCTCATGGTGCTGTCATATCCAGCCAAGCCCATTGAACTAGCCATCCCCAGACCACGGTTAATTCCGAAGTAATCTGTTAGGGCTAATTGGTAGCGAATGTCAAACATGTCTTGATTTGCAAGAGCGCCAAATTTGAATACCCGAACAATCGATAAAAGATCCTTACCGGTTGGACCGGGAGCGTCTCCAAATCCCATGGCTTTTTGTATTTTAGATGTAGAAATGTATTGATTATTAATATCATCTTCAGTAAGTTGATATGCAAAAATACATCTCTCAACACCATCAAAGTGACGTTCTGAAAAATACTCTAGAGCATCATCAAGACGCTCTTCTGCTTGCTTATAATCTACATTTATCTCGACAACGGGAGCACCGAGTCTTCTAAGAGCATAATCAATAAGGGTTTCTCTTGAATTTGGATTTGACATATTTACACCTCTTAGTTATTTAGGGGATTTTGAGATCTAAAATATCAATTTAATGGTGACGGTGTAGAGACCGTAATTTTCACTAGTTTTTTCATATCATAATTTTCTATTATGTTTTTTCTTATATTTTCTTTATTTTCACTAATTTCATAATTAGTAAATCCTGGCATCTTAAGGGGACATTGTAATTTAGGATAATCTAATTTAGAGTATTCCTCTTCGTTCGCGTGTAACCATGTGGCTTTTCTATCCCCACATCCGCACCCCCCACAGTAAAATTTTCCGGGGTGGTGACTACTTTTAGTTAGATGTTGACATCTAGGTAAATGTCCACCAATTGATTTATCACCAAAGCAACTTAGTGTTCTTAGTTGCTTTGTAGCAGTATCTGCCTTATTATTTTTCAGTCCTCTAGAAGCAAGTGATTTTGCAAATGACTGTACCATAGTGAACGGGTTGTGCATTATATTTCTACTTTTTCTTTTTAAAGATTCCGGAACAAAAGCTTTTTTACCACAATTACAATTACATTTTTTTCTATGTAAAGACATACTACGCGAATGTAGAACCAATCACATCTGATGCTCCAATTTGAAGTATACCGGAGGTTTCAGTCAGAGATAAGAATACTGGTTTTACAGTTTCTCCACTAACAGTTGGTCTGTTGAATGTATACCCACCCTTAACAGTTGGATCAAGATAATAAAGTTGACCTGTGGTTAGTCCTACAAATTCGTCGTAAATTCCTCTATTCGCAACTCTAACCGTATTACCTGATATTGACTGAACAATACCTATGGTTTCATTCTTGTGGAAGGGCATTGTTGTTACACCTGCATTGGAAACATTAGTATGGGTAACTCCACCAGCAGAACTAATACAGACAAAGCCACCCGTACCAATATTTGGTGTAGTTGCTCCTGCCGGAGTTGTATAAACGAAATCTGTCGAACCAGATACGACAAGATCTCCCTGTAAGGTAATTCCATGGGGCACGGCATCTGCAAGACCTAGACGTAAAAATCCTGCCGTTGCATTAGAAGCAGCAGAATTTCCTAGTGCGGCACTTATACCTTGAACACCAGATCCCTGTATATCGATGTTGTAAATTTCAAGTTTATTGAGTTTAGCAAAAATTTCATCGTTAGTTTTTGTAAACCAATCAAAGAATGAAGTGTTTGCATTTAGATTTGCTATTTGAAATTCGTTGTCTTCTACGCCCATTTGTTTTTTCCTATACCCTTGTTATGTATTTGATTGAAACACGTTTGTCTGCTGTGGTTCCACTTAGTGTGAAATTAGAGTTTCCTATATGTGTAACTGTTCCTGATAATTCTTTAACTTGTGGATCACCTTTTGCTGTAACAACTGCCGAAAATGATCCACCAGATTCTTCGATAAATACCGTTGCGCCAGTAGTAAATGCTTCTCTATTTGTGGTTGTGAACAAGATATCTGCTGTTGTAGGTCCGGGAATTGTATTAGCCATATCAACAGCCTGTACGATACCAATCACGTCTCCTCTTAACAAAGATACTTGTCCAGTTTTTGCGCTAACAACTGGAGCACTAGCATATATTTTATTTCCAACGGTAGGTTTTTTACCTGAAGTAAATGTTAACAGTGCGTATACTACGTTCCGTTTTAGATCCTCTGTGTTTGGAGGAAGATCGAGACCGAGTTCTCTATTATTACTGAAGTTGTTAGGTTCACTAATTAATGCGTATGAGTCAAAGGACGATGGTGTGTCTCCTGCATACGCTCCAACTCTAAGTGTTTTTTCAATATCTGATTCTTTCATTGTAACACTCGTCATAAAGGCATTTACTGGGATTACTGGACCATATAGATTTTGCTCAGTTAACAAACCGTTGTATGGTGTAATTAGTGTCTTTAGTGCATTTTCAAATCCATAATTATTATTTGTATTACTGACTACAAATTCTACCTGTGTGTTATCCTTCCCAACAATGCGTTCACCAGAAGAAAGATCTTTACCGATCTTGACTCCATTGATATACCAAGTATCACTCTTTATTTTTCTTAAATCGAATTCGACACTAGGTGGAGTACCATTTCCCTTTACCTGAATGGTAGGTGCAGTTATTCCAGATACTGTAAAGTCTGATGCTCTGAGGTTTCCTGCTGTTGGATCAAGATAAACCATTTCTACGGAACCAGATTTTAGTTTCCAATTCTGAACTTTTTGATTGTACCAACCAACAGGACTTGAGTCGGAAAATGGTGAATTATTAATTTGTTCATCAATTCCGATGGGATTTATGCTATCCGGTAGAGTTCCAGTCGTTGCTCCAACTACACCAAATCTAGTTTGAGTATTTATGCCACTATCTCTCAATGATTGCTGAAACTGAAAGGCATCAAATCTTTTCATTGTATCGATATCAAATAATGGTAGTCCTGCTGTTACTTCAGCGGCATTTGTTTTGTCGTATAGATTGTCTACACCATAAAATCTAACTGGTCCTGTGCTACCAGCACTGAAAGGAGATGATACAGCATTTTTAAAAGCCTCAAGACTTACACCATCATTTACAAACTGTCCTTCATCCGCACTAAAGAAACTTAATCGATCTCTGACCTCTAGTGATATCCAGTTACTGTCAGTGAACCTATTATCGCTTTGTGCTAAAGCAATCCAACTGTAACCATCATCTTTTTCTATTACTGTTGTTGGTAGATCTCTTACGTTAGCAAATCCAGAGCTTGGTCTAAAGACCGAAGCTGTTTTGATATCAGTTCTGTTTGATTCATTGTTTCCTACACAAAGGAACAGTACACCATCACCAATAAATGGGTCAAATATAAAACAATTTTGTAGCTCTGGTATTTTTTCTGGATCGTATCGATCATATACAGTTGATTTTTCCCAGTCTCTTCTGGGAAAACACAATCTATAGTTATCTCTGGTTATTCTCTGGAAGTAACAAGCAGACAACCAAAATTCATTTAAACTTTGTAGATCATTTTGTGGTAGCTCTGCGAAAGTGTTTGAATTTAATGAAACATATTGATTACCAGAATAAATAAGCTCTGTCATTTGATTGACAGCACTTTCAAATTTATTGGTTCCGGTGTTCAGAATTTTTCTTATTGCGGTAACCATTAAGCGTAGCCTCCTATGGGACAGAATCCAGATATTTCTCTACCGTCATTCGGGGAGGTATTCCCAGAAGCGGCACTTAAAAATGCAAAGTCATTTATATTTAGTAATCCGAACGATGAACCAGCTATCTTGACTGCTGTAGACCAATCAGGAAAAGCATACGTTGTTAGATTATTTCTGTTACCAGTAGCTCCACCACTTATTCCATTATGTAAGGTTGAACCAGAGCAACCTGCTGTTGATGCTATGCTTGTTGTGGACAATAGACCGTATGGGAAGTAATTGCCAATAATGCTTATTTCTTCTCCTGTTCCTGTTCCATCATAAGCTCCCTCACCAAAATTAAGTATTTCCCAATTATTAAATTCTGGTATACGTTTATTGGGTCTCTCAAGCTCGGATCTATCACTATCATCACCAGATCTCAGTTCAGCACTAGACATTCTTTCATTAGTAGAAGCTATTGACACCGTAACATCTATACCAACTGGAATTATATGAAGAGAAATATAATCTTCTAAAAATCTAATGTCCATTCTAGGTATGTCTTGAAAATACAAAATTACATCAGCCACATTTGAACTATTATAATTTACTTCTGTATTTGATGCTCCCAATAAAGTATTACAAAAATACTGAATAGATCCAGCAGTTCCTTTTGTATCACAAAATCTACTCTGAACTTTATTTAAAAAGTTTCTTATATTTGATGCAGTAATAATGAGAGAAACTACATTCATCCCATCAATAAGATATCTAGAGTCGGGTAAATAATTACTAAGTAAACCTGATGTTAATTCAGGTGGACAATCATCAACATCTTTTAATTTTTCAAAATGGTTATCTAAAATATAGAGACTTCCATTTGGAGAATATAGCCAATTGTAATATACTTGAAATAATTGTGCTAGATTTACGTTAGACATTTCGATTTCGATCCCTCAACCAGCTTGGTAGTTGTTCTAATACGTTTATTCTATATTTTGATGGGAACACAAAACCAAACTGAGTTTGAATTGTTCCTGTAGGACTATTTTCACCTGTTTCTGAGTTTGCTCCAGAATCAATACCTTCATTACCTTTTCCGGGTCTTGGATCTTCTGCGGGATCATCTATTATAGTTACAACTCCAAGACCCGAATCTAGATCAGGTTTCTCCCTTGGTGGTATGGGTCTATTTGGTGCCGGTCTTCCGGAAGGCGGAATGACACCGGGACCATAACCAAAGTCAGGACCAGAAGTAGGTCTACCGTCAACACCAGTACCGGGATTTGGAATATCTGGACCAACACCAATGCCAGGTCCAATACCGGGTCTACCGTCAACACCAGTACCGGGATTTGGAATATCTGGACCAACACCAATGCCAGGTCCAATACCGGGTCTACCGGGAGCTTGAGTACCGGGATCACGGGGACCAATACCAATAGAAGGACCATCATCCTCAATTGGTCTCCCATCAATAGAAATGCTAGTATCACTATTTGGACCGAAACCAAGACCAAAACCATTATCAACATCAGGATTAGGTCGTCCATCAATAGGTCTACCACCGATACCAGATCCGGGACCAATAGTTACATCAATGCCAGTGTCATCATCGGGTTTTGGTCTAGAATCTGGATTTCTTGGTCCAGCCAGATTTGGTTTGTCCGGTCGCTCAAATATTATAGTGTCTATCGTTGATGGTTTAGGTCTAGGACGACCTGTGCCAGGTCTACCGGGAGCAACACTAGAACCATTACTCCCAACACTACCAGAACCAAAGTTAGGACCAGAAGAAATTGGTGGTCGGCCGGGAGCAACGGAACCACTACCGAAACCAGAACTGGGATCAACACCAACTCCAAATTGACTATCAGGACGATCAGCAAATCCGGGTCCACGGGATGGTTTCTGTACATCAAGTACAAATCTAGCAGGTTGTAGAGTATCTAAATTTCCCCGTCCTCCTCTAGTTCTTCTACGATTAATATGTCTTGCTGGTGAAATTGTATACTGTGGGAATTCTACGGCTACTTTAGCCG
>Ga0307488_10004312_pt1 | contig 11861 bp, 10 predicted proteins | sample SB02metaG_FD_202248 | JGI IMG/M metagenome (GOLD analysis project Ga0307488, IMG submission 202248) | Sea-ice brine microbial communities from Beaufort Sea near Barrow, Alaska, United States - SB 0.2 | ecosystem: Environmental > Aquatic > Marine > Coastal | place: USA: Alaska | collected...
GTGTGTGGTGAAGTGGCGCAAAGTATCAGTTAAATTTGAAAAAACCTTCACCAGCAGATGACAGCCAGCAAGCTCGGGAGTACACTAAGTTAATATTAATAACCGATAATTTTATTTTGTCTTCGCTAAAGTATTTATCTTCATACGCTCCCAACTTGCAACAGCAAATTACACAATTAATGTTGCAAGATCGCCTGACCGATTATCTGCTTCAGAAATACCCGACGGTCAGCAATGTACCTAACGACAATACGCTGCGAGACTTCGTAATGAGTCTAAAAAATCAGTATCTTAAAAAGTCTCAACCACTGAGTAAGATAATATTCGATAAAAACATTCACGTGGTAAATAATGCATTAGGGTTGCATAGCTTTGTAACAAGAGTGCAGGGCGGTAAGCTGAAAAGTAAAAATGAAATTCGTATCAGTACTTTATTTAAGAATGCACCGGTTGAATTTCTTACTATGATTGTGGTGCATGAACTTGCCCACCTAAAAGAAAAAGACCATAACAAAGCGTTTTATCAACTTTGCCGGCATATGATGCCTGACTATCATCAAATAGAGTTTGATGTCCGAGTCTATCTTACCCACCTAGAAGAAAAGGGTGAAGTTTATACTAGTCAATCGGTTGTTAACAAAGCATGAGGCAATGATGAATTATCAATTTATTCGAGATCTACAAGGTAGCCCAGTTGCAGAATTTGAAATGGGGAGTGAGACTTTTTCCCAGTGGTTTACGCAAGAACTAGGTACTGATAAAAGCAAGATGGAAGCGTTATTTAACGCCATTCAGCAGCTAGAAAGTCGACAAATTAAAGAGTTTTTACTGCAAGGCAATGATGTTAATTTGTCACTAGACCCATATGAAGTAGAAGCTCGGTCTAAAATTTTAGATGTTGATGCACCAGACGAACTGCCAGAGGGAACAGAGTTATATGATCAGGAGTCTATCGCGGGTTGTGGGCTTGAAGATTTCACGGGAGTACTGCAATCGTGGCGCGATTTTGTTTCCTGCGATTAAGCAAATAAATAACTTAAGTCCTTGCTTTAGATGAATGCCATTATTGATAATTTTGTTGCTCCAGAGTGCTTACAAGAAATAGTCATTTTATTTCAAGATGCACATATGTTGATGATAAATAAACCCAGCGGTTTGTTATCTCTATCTGGTAAAAATCCATTGAATAAAGATTCGGTGCACTTTCGCTTAGTACAGGATTTCCCCAGTGCTAAAATGGTGCATCGGTTAGACTTCGGTACATCCGGCATCATGCTCATTGCACTGAATAAGCAAGCGAATGTTCATTTGTCTAAGCAGTTTGAGTTACGAAGTGTGGTTAAAACTTATGTCAGTGTTTTAGCCGGACACCTGATTGACGAAAGCGGGCAGATTAATATGCCAATAGCAAAGGATCCTTTGCTATTTCCAAGGCTAAAAACCTGTGTTAAGCATGGCAAGCGAGCCCAAACTGACTATCAGGTGCTTGAACGCTTACATAATCCTCTATCAACACGAGTCAGTTACCAACCCCAAACTGGCAGAACCCATCAGTTGCGTATTCATAGTCAACATATCGGTCATCCTATTTTGGGTTGCGATTTATATGGCACGCAACAAACTCAACATGCAGCAAATAGGCTTATGCTGCATGCTGAAAAATTGCAATTTGACCATCCGGTGACAGGTCAAAGAATACTGGGTGAATGTGTTTGTCCGTTTTAGGCCGAGAATTTAAGCCCAATTATTATTATATATTTCTTATTAGACCTTCGTACGCGCTTGAATACCCATAACGCATCAGTGACCCACCATCATTATTGTATAGTGTAGTTGAAACTCTCGATTTGAATTTAGGAGATCTATTTTGTCAATAGAGTCGGCATCAACAGAATTTAAGTATAGGTTAGTCACTCGCAGTGACTTTGATGGGCTTGTTTGTGCCGTCTTATTTAAAGAATTAGATTTAATTGATGATATTAAATTTGTGCATCCAAAGGACATGCAAGATGGCGTTATTGATATCTCTACTAATGATATTACAACGAATCTCCCCTATGTACCTGATTGTTATTTGGCGTTTGACCATCACTTAAGCGAAATATACAGAAGTGGAAACGTGACTAAGAAAAATCATATTATCGACCCAAAAGCACCATCGGCAGCTCGAGTTGTGTTTGATCATTATGGTGGTGAAGATGTGTTTCCAGAAGCGTGGAAAGACATGATGGATGCGGTCGATAAAGCCGATTCTGCGCAGTTTAGCAAAGATGAAATTCTTAATCCAAAGAGCTGGGTCCTGCTAAGTTACTTAATGGATAGCCGCACAGGATTAGGTCGATTCAGAGAATTCCGTATTTCAAACTATCAGCTAATGATGGAACTTATAGATTGTTGCCGTACAAAAACTATTGATGAAATAATTGCACTGCCAGATGTTCAAGAGCGAGTGAAGTTGTATTTTGAACATACAGAGCAGTTTAAACAACAAGTTACTGACTGCGCCACCGTTTACGATAACTTGGTGGTATTAGATTTATGCGATCAAGATGTTATTTATGCCGGTAATCGCTTCATGATTTATGCAATTTTCCCTCAATGTAATATATCGATTCACCAAATGTGGGGCTTTCAAAAGCAGAACACCGTATTCTCGATTGGTAAATCAATTTTAGATAGGAACTCTAAAATCAATATTGGAGAGCTATGCCTGCAATTCGGTGGTGGCGGACATATGGCTGCGGGCGGCTGTCAGATAAATAATGATGCTTGCGATGAGACACTTCAGGCATTGATTAGCAAAATTACGGCTAATGGATAATCAGTTTATATATTTTATTCGTTGGTGCTTGTGTATAAACAAGTTCTCTTTACATTAACGTTTTTTAAGATGAAATAAGCAACAAAAAAGGGATGCTAATAGGCATCCCTTTTTGATTTTTCAGTCTATTTAAACGCGTTCGAAAATGGTCGCGATGCCCTGGCCTAAACCAATACACATGGTCGCTAAACCAATTTCTTTATCGTTTGCTTCCATCAAGTTAATCAGCGTTGTTGAAATACGCGAGCCGGAACAACCTAATGGGTGGCCCAGTGCAATCGCACCACCATTTAAGTTAACTTTGTCTTCGTATTCATCCATCCAACCTAAATGCTTAATACAAGACAATGCTTGTGCCGCGAATGCTTCGTTGAATTCCGCTAATTCAATATCTTGCATTGTCATGCCAGCGCGTTTTAATGCTTTTTGTGTCGCAGGAACAGGACCAAAGCCCATAATTGCAGCATCACAACCAGCAACGGCCATTGCACGAATTTTCGCACGTGGGGTTAAACCAAGTTCTTTCGCACGACTTGCAGACATGATCAACATGGCTGAAGCGCCGTCAGATAGAGCTGATGAGGTACCAGCTGTGACTGAGCCGTTAACTGGATCAAATACGGGTCTTAAACCAGCAAGGCCCTCTATAGTAGTTTCAGGTCGAATTACTTCATCCTGCTCAATTAAGCGTAATACGCCATTGGCATCATGACCTTCAATAGGCACTATTTCATTCCAACGACCTTCAACGGATGCTTTATGGGCGCGTTGATGAGAACGAGCAGCAAACGCGTCTTGCATTTCACGTGTGATGCTATTTTGACGACCTAATAGTTCAGCGGTCATTCCCATACTGCCGGAAGCGCGTGCTGCATGTTTCGCGATACCTGGGTGGAAATCTATATTGAAATCCATTGGTACGTGTCCCATGTGCTCAACACCACCAATCATGTAAACGTCGCCGCGCCCAGACATAATACCTGACGCTGCATCATGCAAAGCTTGCATCGATGATCCACATAAACGGTTAACTGTAACAGCCCCTGTGCTTCTTGGGATTTGTGTTAACAACTGAGCGTTTCGAGCTATGTTGAAGCCTTGTTCTTTGGTTTGCTGAACACAGCCCCAAATAATATCCTCAATTTCAGAGGGGTCAACACCCGGGTTGCGCTCTACTAATTTTGTCATTAGGTGTGCAGACAAAGTCTCAGCGCGCACATTTCTAAAAACACCACCCTTGGAACGTCCCATAGGGGTACGAATACAATCGATAACTACGACATCTTTCATTTTTATCTCCTCTGGTGACTTAGGCTGATTGTGAAAAGTAAGATTTTCCAGAAGACGCCATTTCGCGCACGCCATCTGAAATTTGATAAATTGGACCTAAACTTGCGTACTTGTCGGCTAATGCTACAAAGTTTGCTAGTCCCATTGTTTCAATATAACGGAATATGCCACCTCTGAACGGAGGGAAGCCTAAGCCAAATAATAATGCAATATCGGCCTCTGCCGCACTGTCTACGATACCTTCTTCTAGACAACGAATAGCTTCGTTCGCCATTGGGACCATCACACGAGCAATAATCTCATCTTTGTCGAACTCTTTTGTTGCAGCAACGTGATCTTCAAACAATGCGTAAGCTTCTGGCGAAGCTTTTTTCGCTGGGCGTCCACGCTTATCTAGCGAGAAGTCATAGAAACCTTTACCATTTTTCTGACCAAACCGACCTGCTTCATAAAGTAACGTAACCGGATCATTATCAATTTTTTGCATACGCTCAGGAATGCCATCTGACATAACGCTTGAAGCGTGATCAGCAGTGTCCATGCCAACAACATCAAGCAAGAATGCCGGACCCATAGGCCAACCAAATACTTTTTCCATTACTTTATCAACAACGGTAAAGTCAGCGCCGTCAATTAACAATTGACTAAAGCCTGCGAAGTAAGGGAATAAAACGCGGTTAACCAGAAAACCAGGACAGTCGTTTACAACGATGGGTGTTTTACCCATTTTAAGTGTTGAAGCAACAACCGCGCTAATTGTGGCGTCCGATGTATTTTCACCCCGAATAATTTCAACCAATGGCATCTTGTGTACTGGATTGAAAAAATGCATACCGCAAAAACGTTCTGGCTTTTGCAAGCTTTTCGCCAACTGATTTATAGAAATTGTAGAAGTGTTTGAGCAAATAATAGCATCATCAGAAACTGTCTTTTCAGTATCCGCTAAGACAGCAGCTTTGATTTTCGGATTTTCAACAACCGCTTCTATAATTAGGTCTGCATTGGCAATCGCATTTTGATCAAGTGTTGGGATTATCTTGTTCAATGTTGACGCCATTTTCTTTGCATCAACTTTGCCGCGCTGCATACCTTTTTCAAGGATGCTAGAGGCTTCTTTTAAACCAAGATCCAGAGCAGCTTGGTTGATGTCTTTCATAATGGTAGTGATGCCTTTAACTGCGCCCTGATAAGCAATACCGCCACCCATAATGCCAGCACCTAATACGGCATGCTGTTTAACTTCTTTAGTTGCGCCCTTAGCTACTTTTTTACCTTTGGCTTTGACAAATTGGTCAGCAAGGAAAATACCGACTTGTGCTTTACAAGCGTCAGTTTTAGCAAGTACGACAAAACCTTCATTCTCAAGTTTCAGAGCCCCGTCTCTATCAAGACGAGCCGCTTTGCTTACCGTATCCACCATTTTGTGTGGTGCTGGATAATGTCTGCCTGCTTGAGCAGCGACCATCGCTGCTGCAGTAGAAAAACTCATCATTGACTCATTGGCATTTAACATCAATGGTGCTTTTTTCTGAGCTCTGCGAGCTTGCCAATCAAGTTTTCCAGCCATCGCATCTTTGAGCATGCTGCGGCCTGCTTCATGCAAATGCTCAGGCGCAACAACAGCATCAACCGCGCCTTCTTTTAATGCTTGAGCACCATCACGGTCACGACCTGTGGTCATCCATTCAAGTGCATTGTCAGCACCAATAACGCGTGGCAGACGAACTGTTCCGCCGAAACCAGGCATTAAACCTAGCTTTACTTCAGGGAAACCAATTCTTGCTGTTGTATCAACAACACGAATGTCACCAGCTAATGCCATTTCAAAGCCACCGCCAAGAGCAAAGCCATTTACCGCAATAACAGTAGGGACGGTTAAATCTTCAAAGTGGTCGAATACTTGAGAAGTCTGCGCAACCCAAATTAGGATGTCTGCAGGGTCCATTTCAAACAATGGCGTGAACTCAGTGATATCAGCACCCACGATAAACGTGCTTTTAGCAGATCGCACAAGTACACCTTTCACGTCACCTGAAGCTGCAATAGCAGCTGCGGCTAGGTCGAGTTCAGCAACCGTTTGTCTGTCGAATTTGTTAACTGAGCCTTGTGCATCAAACACAAGTTCAGCGATTGAGTCATCTGTCATTGCTACTGATAGACTTTTGCCTTCAAAGATCATTCTATTCTCCTGTGACATTTACAACACGCGTGATGGAAATTGTTAAGATTGATCACCATTTTTAGATGAGTGATTTATACTATTGTTGAACGTTCTACCAATTAATATGGTACTACTTAAGATAGAGCATTCTGGTAGATGATCAACACGGTTTGTAATTCTACTTTTTATGGAACTGATTGTACCAGTTATTTTTTTGTTTTTTTAATGTAATTAACTTTTAACAACGACGGAAACCCCATTGTCTAACGTTATAGCACCCATTTTTAGCATTATTTTGATATTCAGTATTGTTTTGTCAAATGCTGCCTTTTCGTTGGAAAATAAATCACCAGAGGCACAATTAAAAAGTCAACGTGCTGAATTTTTACGAATTGAAAAACATGTATGGAATACCAGCGATGAAGATTTTGCAAAATTACTGATTCATCTTGGTGACTACCCATTAGTACCTTATTTGATAGAAAGAAAAATTTTACATGGGTTGACGACCAAGAAAGTAGAGCAGGTTAGAGCGTTCCTCGAAGAATATGAGGGCACGCCGTTAGAGCGCCGAGTTTTGCGGCCGTGGTTGCAATACCTTGCAAAGAAAAACCGTAAGAGCTTATTTCTGGAATTCTATAAGCCAATTAGTGACACCAAATTAATGTGCCGATATTTGCGTTACCAACTTGAAGATAAGGTTAGTAAAGATGAACTATATCCGCAAATAGCTGATTTGTGGAATATCAGTAAGTCGCAACCGAAAGATTGTGACCCTCTGTTCAAAAATTGGAAAGCTGACGGTCAATTGAGTGAAGCGTTAATACTACAACGTATCGCCAAAGCGGCTAATGGCGGGCAGTATTCTATTATTTCCTATTTAAGAACGTTATTACCTGAAGATAAAAGATATTTAGCCGATTTATGGAAAAAAACCAGAAAATCCCCATCTACTGTAAAGCGGCTCAGGGCATTTAAAGGCCATTATCCTGAGATTGAAGCAGAAATTATCAGTTATGGTCTCGGCCGGTTAATTTGGAAAAACAAGGCCGCATCTTTAAAAACATGGGAAAGAGCACAGAAGATATTTACGTTCACCGACAAACAACACGCACATGTTGCGAATAAGTTTGCGGTGAGCTTAGCCATTGCTAAACATGAAGATGCAGAATATTGGCTGATTAAATCAGAATTATTAGAGCAAGACCCCGAGGTGCTGCGTTGGCATTTGACTATATTATTAAAAGACCAAAACTGGTCGAGTATTATCAATCTGATAGAAAAAGCGTCACCTACATTAACCAGTGCTCACGAATATCAATATTGGTTAGCACGCAGTTATGCTGAGTTAGGTAACCAATACAAGGCTAACGACCTATTTAAGCAGTTGGCCAATGAGCGTCATTATTATGGATTTTTAGCCAGCGCTAGGTTAGGGCTGTCTTTTAATTTTCAAGATAACCCTTTGGTCTTTGAAAAAGACGTTATCAACCGAATTGAACAACTACCGAGTGCAAAGCGTGCTTTTGAGCTTAAAGAGCTAGAGCGTTTCCACGAGGCAAGATTAGAGTGGCGATTTGTGCAGCAGCAATTGAATGACCAAGAAAGACTTGCATCGGCTGTTATAGCTAGTCAATGGGGCTGGCACGATCAAGCTATATTCACTTTTACTAGTACGGGTTATTTAAATGACGTTAATAGACGTTTTCCTATGGCCTATGCGGACATTCTGACTAAAGAGGCTCTGCGCAATGAAATTGATCCTGAGTGGGCATTTGCGATTGCACGCAGAGAAAGTTCATTTATGAGTGACGCGGTTTCGTCAGCTAAAGCGTTTGGCTTAATGCAAATATTGCCCTCAACTGCGAGATATTTAGAGAAAAGGAGAGTGTCGGATCGCTCCCTAATGAACCCCAATACGAATGCTAAATTAGGCAATAAGTACTTGCGATATTTAATGGATAAAGTAGATAATAATATGGTGCTAGCAACTGCCTCGTATAATGCTGGTTGGAGTAGAGTAAAAAGCTGGTTACCGATTAGCGAGACGATTGGTGCAGATTTGTGGGTCGAGACTATTCCTTACAGAGAAACGCGAAATTACGTCAAAGCAGTCATGGCATATAAGCAAATTTATCAACATCAACTTTTTGAAATTAGTGACTCAAAAATACCAAAAACGATAGAAAAATCAGTTTTTGGCGAGTTAGTTCAAATGCAAATCCCGATCAGTGTTGGCGACTAGAACGAATTTTTCTGATGGCACTGACAACATAGTCGGAGCCTGATAATATGAGGCATATACTTGAAAAATTATGTACACGTCAACCAAGTAAGGTTTAAACCTAAATTCTAGAAGAGGACAACAATGCCAAGCCACTCTGCATCTTACGCTGAACACATAAAGGTTTTACAAGCTCGCACACTCGAAGCAATCCAGCGAGAAAGTATCGATGGTTTAATTATTCATTCTGGGCAGGGTAAAATCATGTTCTTGGATGATAACTACTATCCATACAAAGTGAACCCCCAATTTAAAGCGTGGCTTCCAGTAGTCGATAATCCTTGCTGTTGGTTGGTAGTTAATGGCATTGATAAACCAAAACTAATTTTTTATCGCCCTGAAGACTTCTGGCATAAAGTACCTCCTGAACCGACCGAGTTCTGGGTCGAGCATTTTGATATTGTGTATTTAAAGCAAGCCAATGCAGTGGAAAAGCATCTTCCTTATGACAAAGTAAAATACGCCTATGTAGGTGAGTATATTGAGGTTGCCAAGGCACTTGGTTTTGAATTAGTTAATCCTGACCGCGTGCTCAATTATTTACACTGGCAACGAGCCTATAAAACAGAATATGAGCTCGAATGTATGCGTGAAGCAAATGCTATTGCTGTGGGAGCACACAGAGCGGCAAGAGCCGCGTTTTTTGATGAAGAAAGTGAATTTCATATCAATAACGCCTACTTACGTGCAGCAAGACAAGGGCATAATGACCTTCCTTATAATAATATTGTGGCGTTAAATGAAAATGCCGCAATACTACATTACATGCAAACAAATTCAGTAGCGCCGTCCGACTTTCGAACCTTTTTGATTGATGCTGGCGCAAATTATCAGGGGTACGCTGCTGATATTACTCGGACGTATTGCGCTAATAAACATGATTTTGCGCACTTAATTGAAGCAGTAGATGCATTGACTATCGACCTAGGCGAGCAAATGAAACCTGGGCTAAGTTATGTTGAAATACATTTAGCTGCGTATATTGGTATCGCTAAAATATTACATGATTTTGGTATTGTGAATATGTCAGTGGAAGATTGTGTGCAAAGCGGTATCGTGAGCACATTCTTCCCACATGGTATTGGGCATTTCTTGGGCTTACAAGTGCACGATGTTGCAGGACATGCTCGGGATGATCGTGGCACGCCTAATCCGCCACCAGAAAATCACCCTTTTTTGAGATGCACTCGAGTCATTGAACCTAAGCAGGTGTTCACGATTGAACCAGGCCTGTATTTCATTGATAGTCTATTGGCTAAGTTAAAAGGTTCTGAGCAATCCAAATTTATCAATTGGAATGTAGTTGACGAGTTTAGACCGTTTGGTGGTATTCGTATTGAAGATAATATTATTGTCCACCGCGAACGAAATGAAAATATGACTAGAGATCTTGGGTTAGGAATCAATTAGTCGACCGCGGCAAAGACGCTATAAAACGAGAAGCAATCACAAGTCAGTAATAGGGTAAGTCTATTAGCTGACTTTTTTAGAGTGATATGTTTTTGTGAATGGCGGCTTGATGGATAACCTGTCCCTGATTACTCCTTTATATTGTCTGTTGTATGAACAAATTTTCTGCTATTGTGCGTCGCCCGCGTATGGAAACGAAGAATATAATTAATAAGCGCGGAATAAAAAAGGATTTTTATGAAACGGTCTATTCTCAATAGCGTATTTTTCGCGCTTCTCTATGGTGCTTTGCCGTTGCAAATTACTTCATTTATTTATCCGCAATGGACGGTCTGGTTTCTGCTAAGTTTCCCTATTTTATTTGTGTTGGTTAGATCGCAAGATTACCTTTATCAAAAAGGTGAAAAGGCGTATTTTCGTCGCGTTCCATTCGTTAGCGGTGTTCGGCTCAATCAAATAAAAGACATGGGCGACCTGAAATTAGTCGACACGTCTTCAACTACCCAAGCTTTGTGGGCCAGCATAGAATTACGTCGAATATAATAGATTCAGTAAATCAATGCTATTAATTATGTTGTATAACAATGTAACTAAACCTGCTTATTATCAACACCAGTTGCTAAATATAATCCATTGAATCAGTTAGTAATTTCGGTTAACTGATAAATCAGCGAGACCAATAAGCGCCGCTTTAAATTCACTATCAGGAATTGCCTTTAAGGCATCTTTTGCCTTTGTAGCTTCAATTTCAGCACACTCTTGCGTGTAAGCCAATGATCCGGTGTCTTGCATCACACTTAGTATATGATCAAAATGAGGCATACCATTAGCATTTTCAATAGCGTCTCGGATGAGACTTGCATCTGATGCTTCACAATGCCACATAGCATGCAGTAGGGGTAAGGTTGGTTTACCTTCAGCTAGGTCATCACCTGCATTTTTACCCATCTCATCAGCTTGTGCAGTGTAATCAAGGACATCATCAATGAGTTGAAACGCCGTGCCTAAGTGCTTTCCATAAGCCTGCATGGCTAATTCAATTTCTTCATTTTGATCAGTCAGGATAGCTGCAAGCTGCGTTGCAGCCTCAAACAAACGAGCTGTCTTGCTGTAAATAACTTCTAAGTAGCTCGCTTCAGTGGTGTCAGGATCGTTGCAATTCATTAGTTGCATGACTTCACCTTGTGCAATCCGGTTCGTTGCTTCAGATAAAATTTCCATTACCTTCATGCGCTTTAGGCCAACCATCATCTGAAAGGCACGTGAATATAAAAAATCACCCACTAATACGCTTGCTTGGTTGCCAAATACCGCGTTAGCGGTTTCGCGTCCGCGACGCATAGTGGACTCATCGACAACATCATCATGCAGAAGTGTTGCGGTATGTATAAATTCAATAATCGCGGCTAGTGTATGGTGCTCATCATTTTTTATGTTGAGAGCACGCGCGGCCAAAACAGTTAACAATGGACGTAATCGCTTGCCACCACTATTAACGATGTAGAAACCGAGCTGATTGATAAGAGCAACATCGGAATCCACTTGGGTTTGAATCAGTTTATTAACTGCCTGCATATCCGATGAAGTGAGTGATTGAATACTTGCTAAATTCATATTGAACTCGTACCGCGCCAAATTTTAAACAATAAATGAGTCATGTGAGGTAGTGTACATTAATCTACAATGGCATGTACAAATCTGATGTAAATAAGCATGACTTTGCTTGCTTGCGATCGCATTTTGTAACTAATTGAAAATAGCCTAAATAAAATTCGGTTTTATGCTTGATAGATTAGAATCCATAACGTACAATTCGCGCCCTGTTTTTTGAATAAAAAGCGCTTGTATGCGCAGTGCGGAGAAATATATGTACGCGGTTTTCCAAAGTGGTGGTA
>Ga0307488_10004313_pt1 | contig 11859 bp, 19 predicted proteins | sample SB02metaG_FD_202248 | JGI IMG/M metagenome (GOLD analysis project Ga0307488, IMG submission 202248) | Sea-ice brine microbial communities from Beaufort Sea near Barrow, Alaska, United States - SB 0.2 | ecosystem: Environmental > Aquatic > Marine > Coastal | place: USA: Alaska | collected...
GCGGGGGCGGACGACTTGCAGCGGCGGCTGAGCGGCGCGGAGGAGGCGGCGGCGGCGGCGCGCCAACAGGCCGCTAACACCAGCGGCAGGGCCTCACTCCAATAGGCCGATTTCGGTATATCGCTTCCCGCGCCGAGCGCTGACGCTTTGCCCGGCACTCTGTATGGGCATTCAACCTGGCGCCCGCTTCCCCGCGCGGAGCGCTGACTCTTTGCCCGCAACTCTGTATGGGCATTTCACCCAGGCGACATACCGAAATTGGCCTATCCACCACAGTCAAGCGGCTACGGAAACGAGTGCACGGCCACGGACGAGGATGCGGCGAGTGTGCTCTGGTACACCAGTACACCATGAGCTAACATTTACGTTGAGCTGATACGGGAACCCTGGGGTGAGGTGAAATGGACACGGAGATGTTGGATCTGATGGAGTCGCAAGTTGTGAAGCTGAGCAACATACTGGCGGAGCGCGAGCGCGCGCTGGCGATGCTGCACACGACGGTAGGGCGGTGCCGATTGACCCTATGAAACTCAAGTTGAAACCGCCTGGAACTAAGCGCTTGAAACTGGAATATGATGGACTGCTTTCAGACTTTGGTTTCAAATTCAACTTGCGCCGCTACACGACGGTGGAGGGGCAGTGCGCGGAGAGGCACCAGCTCATCGCCGCGCTCAAGGTAGGGCGTTGCAGGTTGTCCCTATCAAACTCATGTTGATAGCGCCTGGAACTAAGCGATTGAAACTGAAAGATGATGATTCGCTTTCAAGCTTTGGTTTCAGTTTCAACTTGCGCCCCTTCATCAAGGCGTACCACGACGCTGACATCGCCAGGGAAGGGGGAGGAGGAGGGGCCGGAGGCGGAGGAGAAGGAGGAGGAGGAGGCGGGGTGTATGGGGTGCCGTCAAAGGGGGGTGGTATGATCACGCCGTCGCAGTCGCCGAGCAAGGCGGCGCCGGCGGCACCGGCGGCACCGTTGAGCTTCGCGGCGCAAGCGCTGGCCAACGCCACGGCGCTGAGTCCGCGCAAGACCGGCCGCCGGATGCGACCCGTCGCCAAGGGGAAAGGCTTCAAGTAGTCGTAGCTTTACTTTTTAGCCACTTTTGGTATCACATAGCTCTAGCGATTCAATAACCTAGTCGTGTTTATCATTTATTCACATGTCGTTTGCAAATATTGTCGCGCCACGTTGTTGCCAACGTCGTTCGTTGAAATGTAATCGCTTGGAGAGGCTCTACTGGATTTCGCGTCTTTCCAGCCACCTCAGAGGATCTCCTCGTGCCCGCCCTGAGGGGCGGAGTCACGCGCCTCAGCCTCATCCCACGGGCAGCCGTGCGCTACTGCGCAATCCAGAACCTCCAGGTGCCCGCGGCGCCCGTTCACAGCAGCGCACGTAGTCACGTCAGCGTCCCACTCGCAGCCGTGCTCCTGCTCCCACTTCCACACCTCGAGGTGCCCGTTCTCAGCGGCGACCGTGGTGAGGTCAGCAGTCCAATTGCAACCGCGCTCCCGCGCCCACGTGAACACTCCAGGTGCCCGCCCTCAGCCGCGCATGCACACCGCGCTCGCCTCGTTCCACGGGCGGTGGTGCTCCCGCGCCCACTGCAACACCTCCACTCATTTCATGGAGGACTCTAGCATTACTGTAAGCCCCACTTTTACTGTGAAACGTTCATCGAGCCCCAAGGCGCTTCACATGGTGAGCTTAACCAACCCTCTCCCACTGTGAAAAGAAGAAGACGAAGAGTCAAAGCAAATGCGCACCGTCGTAAGTGAACAAAGCTACTATATTATCACAGCTTGTCACGCCGCGTGCCGGGGCGAACAAAGCTACTATATTATCACAGCTTGTCACGCCGCGTGCCGGGGCGGGCTAGGGCTAGAGCTAGGTCCCCGCTGTTGTACCGGCACACTCTGACGCACACCCGTGTAGCGGTGCACTGTGGCTGACCCAGGTTTAGGGTTTAGGGTTTAGGGTTTAGGATATAGGATTTAGAATTTAGGATTTAGGATTTAGGATTTAGGATTCAGGTTCAGGGTTTAGACACTCACACCCGCTCCATGACCACGGCGTGGCGGAACATGCCCTTGAACTCCTGCGTGCACAGGGCGACCAGCCGGAGCGCCGGGTGCCGCGGCAGCGCCAGCAGCAGCTGCTCCCGCCGCCGCTGCCTGCCCGCCTCCTCATCGACCACCTCGCCCGCTACGCCGGCGCCAGACCCGCCTGAAAAGGTCAAGTGGGTCGGAAACAGAAAGACCAGCCGGCCGCCTTTGACCAGCCCCGCGCCGCCGCCCGCAAACGCCACCACCGGCGCCATCGCCGCCGCCACCGCCGCCTCCATCTAGGGCCTGGCGGATACTGCCCGCCACGTCATAGAATGTCATCGGATTAAATTGACGAGGATTTAACATGCATTGGATGACGTCTCGACCCTCAGCCCCAGCCCCGTGGTCTAAGAAGATGACCGGTAGATTCAGTTACACTGTAAAACCTACTCTGAATCTTAAATCCAGCCAGCGACCGAGCGACCAAAAAGAGTTCAGGAACTCTAAACTTGACTTTTATGAGGCCAGATTCGCAAACGATGGGGCTGGGACTGCCGCAGACGGCTCCGCAGTGTGTGGCGGGCCCTACCTGCATCTCATGTGCGCTGTCCACGGGCGCGTCCTTGGACCAGGGGCCTACACTCGTCCACTTTTCGGCTCAGCGTAAGCACATTTTGTGGGGCACGTTTGGTGCATGATTTCCCCCCAGTGTATTTGACAGGGGGACACGGGGAGGTGTGACCAAAACGGCTTAGGTTGAGCTGAAAGTGGACGAGTGTAAGCCCCTGCCTTGGACACCTGCGTCATCATGCGCGGCTTGCGGAGCCCGTACGGCGGGTCGCAGATCACCGCATCGAACAGTCCTCCGATTGATGTCCGGAATGGAAGCTGCCGCGCGTTGGCCCGGCAGTGGTCCGCCCGCTTGCCCCCGGGGCTCTTCGCCCCTTGGCGCACCGCCGCCGTCGCCGTCGCCGCCGCCACCGCCGCCGCCTCCGCCGGCCGCTGGCCCCGGGGACTGCGGCAGTGGGTGTTCTCCCCTTCTACCCCCGCCGCCACCTCTGACTGTTTGGACAAAGAATGCCTCTCCCCCGCCGCCGCCGCTACCTCCTCCCCCTCTGCCGCCGCCGCCGCTGCCTCCTCCCCCTCCGCCGCCGCCGCCGCTCCCGACTGCTCCCGGAACGGGAGAACTGACTTGTTGTTGGAACGGGACGTAGAGTAGCGGTCACCCGGCGCCGCCGCCGCCGGCGGGTCTTGGATGTCCAGGCCCAGCGCACACGGCGCGCCAAGCGCCAGCCACCAGGGTCATTCAGAGCAAGTACTCGAACCAAGGTTTGAGGTTTAGGGTTTAGAGTTTAGGGTTTACGGTTTAGGGTAGGGATCAGAGCATGCCTTACATTCAGGGTGAATGCTCATACAGACAAGTCGGATTCATCGTCGGGCGAGTGCTTGTTCTCAACACCCCCCTCCCCGCCAGGCACGGCAGCAACAGGCTGCCCGTCCCCACGAACGGGTCCAGCACCTAGGGCCTGGTAGATGGTGCTCACCACGTCATGTGATGCCGTTTGAATCAATATACGAGGGTTTAGAACGGTTAGAACGGTAAAACGGTAGAACGGTAGAACGGTAGTCCAGAACGGTAGAACGGTTAGAACGATTAGAACGGTCTAGAAAGGTCCAATTTATCTGGCAGGCCCTACGAGCACCAGCGCACCGGGCCGGACCTGCGCCAGGTTGGTCAGGATCCACGCCAGCTCGGGACGAATCGGTGTCACCTTGCCTTGCATGGGCGGCGGCTCGGGCAGGCTGCGGACCCGATGCAGTGCCGCTTCCACTCCCAGCGGCCGGGCCAGGTAGCAGTGGTCGCCCGAGTCTGCACCGCCCCCGCCGCCGCGGCTTCCACCCCCACCGCCGCCGCCGCTGCCACCCACACCGATCCCGTCACCGCCCCCGCCTCGGGCGCCTCCACCGCCTGCACCTCCGCTCCCGCCCCCGCCCCCGTCCCCGTCCCCGCCCCCACCCCCGGCCCCGCCCCCGCTCCCGGGAACCCCAGGCACCCACAGCACCGCCAAGTGCGGCCGACTGAGCTCGTCTGAGCTGGTCGACGTCGACGCACCCCGCGCCGTCCGCGGCCCGCACCCCATCGGCCCGCCCCCGGCGTCCAGGTCGGGGTCGAGCGCGGTGCCTTGCACCAGGGGCTTACAGTAGTCCACTTTTCGGCTCAACTTAAGCGCATTCTATGGGATAGGGGTGCGTGTGGGGGTTGTTCAGGGGGTGTTTAGGAGGTTTCAGGGGGTACTATGAAGGAGTATGAGGGGGCGTTCAGGGTGTGTTTGGTGTCAGATACGGCTCAGGTTGAGCTGAGAAGTGGACGAGTGTAAGCCCCTGCCTTGCATCAAGTCCTTCAGCAACGCCTTGCGCCGCTTGCCCCCCATCCGCGACAGAGCCGACCCGCCGCCGCCGCCGTCCACTCCTGGGTGCAGTGGCGCAAGTTGAAATGAAAGCAAGGCTTGAAAGGGGTTATACATTAGCTTCAAGCGCCGAAACCGAGCGAGGTCAACCCAGGATCAAACTGGGGTCAGCCTGCACCGCGCTACCTGGGAACTGCAGCAGGAGCACGTGAGGTCGCGACAGCTCGGCGATATCTTTGCCTCCCTCGCCATCGTCTCGCATCAGCGTGGCCTCCACTTTGAGCAGCTCCACCCGGAGCCCCGCCATGTCGGGGGCCTCGCACACCACCTCGTACAGTGTCGCCTCTGTCCAGGGCAGAGCAGGTATTGCTCGCCACGTTTCAGGATGCCATTTGACTGAAGTGTGATGTGAAGACGAGGGTGTCAAAACGCGTTGGATGACGTTACGATGGCGGGCAACATCTGCCAGGCTCTACCGCCGTCAAGCGCGACGCCACCCGCTGCGCGACCTCGGAGGACAGCGCCGCCTGCACGGGCCACGGGCCGATGCTGTGGCGGAGCTGCACCCGCGCCTGGGCCACCGCCGCCGGCCCGCCCAGGGGTGATGGTGGGCCGCCGAAGAGTTGGGTCAGGGCCAGGAACTCGTCGACTGCGAAGTCGCCGAGCGGGCGGCTCCAGGGCCGCGCGATGCGGTGGCAGCCCTCCGCCGAGGGGCACAGCAGGTACCGGAGCGGGGGGGGCGGGCCCGCGAGCACGGCCATCCACCCTGAAAGCGCGGGCGTGCAGGGGAGGGGGAGAGGTGATGACGCGGCGGTGGCGGCGGCCGCGGCGGCGGTGGCGGCAATTGTCGTTGGAGGAGAAGGCAGGGTGCCCACCCACATGAAATTCGGGACTCATTTGACAGTTGTTATTTTCATATTTGGCCACGAGTTGACATCTTGACAGGAGCACCCACGGGTCACACCAACACGCGCAGCAAACAACGGCGCACAACCACGCGGTGCGAATATCTGTGACACACGCGGGGTTGACGTCGAAGCCTCATGGCTGCACTCTGCAGGCGACACGCCGGCGGTGCTTTGGCGCGGTCAGGGTGGAAGGCCTCGGCATCCTTCCGCGACGTTGTCAACGTCGTTTCGGCTTCTATTCCCAATTCTCAGCTCGCGCCGCTGATGGCGCCGGTACGGGGGCCAGGCAAGGGAGTTATTGAGGACAAAGACTCGAACGCAAAACGGAGCACGACTGACTTTCAGGGTGGATGCTCACACCGACGTACATGACTCGGCTCGTGGTGGCTCGAAAATGGCTTTTAGGCCATTCAAGCGGGTGGTCAGCGCATGTGTTCAACTGGTCAGCCCATGTCTTCAACTGGTTGAGTCGCACTATCAGATACTTGTCCCGCATACTAGCCTTCCAACGTCGGTCGAGTCGTCGTTCTCCATGACCCTCGTGCCAGGAGCGTGGGCGGGGATAGCGCCGGGGGCGCGGCGCGGAGTGGCGCAGCAGACCACTCTGGCGGTGCTTGCTCGTCAGCAGTTCCGGCGGCCGAGCTGGGAGCCCGTCGGCAGCGGCAACAGCGGCACTGGCGCACCATCTCAATCGCTCCCGCTGAATAATCTCTCAGCAAATGTGCGCCGCTTGAGCAGCCATAGCGATGCCACGTGGAATGACGGCGGCGGCGGCGGCAGCGGCGGCGTGAAATCGGATGAGGGCAGCGGCGGCGTGGAATCGGATGGGATAGCGGTGTCAACGTTGGAGGCAAGGTTCGGTGCCGCCGCAGTCACGCTGTTTGTGTTTGTGTTTGGTGGCGCGGGGCTGCTACTCTATGGCGAAAAAAAGACAGAGCGGAAACAAGTGGAGCAACAACCACCGTGACCTGCCAGCTAGCAGCACCGCATCCTGTGCCTACGAGTACCGTCAGCTATCTATTCCCTAATTATGATCGAGCGCAAGCTCGTGTTTTTTAACCACTGTAACAAGTTGTAATAATGTATGCCCCGTCCAATCAGCTGTCTGCCAGGGCGGCGGCGAGCACGTGGACGACGGCGTCCAGGCGCCGCACCTCCCGCTCCGCCTCGTCCAGCGCAGAGCGACGCACCTTCGGTTCCGCCTCAACCACCGTGGCATCATCCGCCGCCGTACCCTCCTCCACCTGCGCTTCCTTCCCGCTCGCCACCGCCGCCGGTGCCGACGCCGTCGCCGCCGCCGCCGCCGCCGCGGTTCGCATCTTATCTTCGCGCGCCGCCGCCTGCACCCTCCGCCCTTCTGTCCACTCCAGCCACCGCCGAGGGTCAGATAAACAACGCTCGCCACGTCACAGCGTGACGTTTAACTCAAGAAACAAGGATCACTAATGTGACCCATGGCGTGTCAGGCTCACCAAGTCACAGCTGGACGCTTAACTCGATAAACGAGGGTCTACAATGTGACGAATGACGTGGCAGGCACAGACTTTGCAGCCCTGCCGGTGCCGGAGGTAGACGGGCAGCAGCGCCGGCCGCCTCCCAGGGCCTGCACACTCGCTCCCTCACTGTTTGCTCATAGCTTACCAGTGTACCCGTGCACACTCGCCTGACTAGCCTCGCTCCCTCACTGTTTGCTCATAGCCTACCAGTGTGCCCGTGAACACTCGCCTCTCTGGCCTGGTCACTCGATCCATGACTGTTTGCTTACAGTGTACCAGTGTACCCTTACGGTACACGGCCGCATCCTCCTCCCTGGCCTGGCCACTCGGTCCCTTTCCAGCTCAACTGGAGCAGCTTCGAGGTATTCAGTGAGAGAAGTGCCAATGTGAACAAGTATTCAATGGGAGAAGTGCCAGGGACAGAACGGGTGGCAGTTGAGCCGAATGAAACATGGCGTGTTAGGCCCTGCCGGGTTCGGCGCAGCACCGGCCCGATCACCTCATCTGCGATCGAGTCCAGATCCAAATCATCGCTGCCGCTAATGCCACCGCCTCCGCCTCCGCCACCGCCTCCGCCTCCGCTTCCGGCCCTGCCTCCGCCTCCGCCGTGGTCGCGCCAGCACGCCATGATCATCACGTGCATCTGCTCGTTCTCGATGCACAGGCGCTCGTCCTCGATGACCCATCTGCCTCCTCCGCCACCACCTCCACCTCCGCCCCCGCCCCCGCCCCCGCCGCTGACCCCGCCGCCCCCCCTGCACCCCCCGCCGCCGCCGCTCCCGCTGTTGTCGGGCCGCAGCAGCCACGCGCGCACCGCCGCCGCGTCCTTCGCGGGCGGGTTCAGCACCAGGCACCGCACCGAGGGGCCCACGCTCTCACACGCCACGCTACCATCATCCCCATCCCCATCCCCGGCCTCCCCACTACTAGTATCCCCGTTGCCGCTACCGCTAGTTGTTCCCACGACAGTTGCCACGGAAGTCCCCATGGAAATTACCAGGGCCGCTCCCACCACAGCTCCCACCACAGCTCCCGTCAGATTTGTGTCAGTCCCCGTGGTAATTCGCAACGCAGTTCCCACTGCAGTCCCCACAGCAGCCCCCATCACAGCGCCCATTGAAGTTCCCTGGATAGTTTCCAGGATAGTTTCGGCGGCGGTTCGCAAGGCAGTTCCCACCAAAGTCTTCAGGGGAGTTTCCATGGGAGTATCCGCGGGAGATTCCATGGGATTATCCGCGGGAGATTCCATGGCAGCGCCCATGAGGTTGGCGTCTTCCAGAATGCGAATCATGGTCCGGCGACCGACCCCGGCGATGACCAGGGTGTGCACGCCGTCGTCCGCGGTGAGAGGCCCGGTGCCGTCGCCCAGCCTCATCTCCACACCCAACGGCACCGACGGCGGGGCCAATACCGACGCTGATACTTCAGTTGTAGCGGCGGCGTAGAAGGTGGCGGCGATGGTGGCGGCGGCGTTGGCGTTGGCGGCGGCTTTGGAGGTGGCGGCGGTGGTGGCGGGGGCGTTGGAGTTGACGGCGGCGGCGGCGATGGTGGTGGCGTCGGCGTTCACGGCGGCGGCGGCGGCGGTGGTGACGGGGGCGGGGGCCGTGGCGGCGGCGGCGGCGGCGGCGGCGGCGGCGATGGTCTCCACGGCCACCCGCACGTTCTGGCGCGCCACCGTCACCTCCGCCGCGCTCTTGTCCACCCCGATGGCACTCTCCACTCGCCTCGCGCCAGGGCCTTCCAAACGTTCTCTTCCCTTCTCACCTCAACTTAAGCTTGTCTGTCCCGGAAATCACTGGCACTTACGCCTCGAAGGTGCTCAATGTAAGCTGAAAGGGAGGATTGGGAAGCCCCTGCCCGGCGCACACGAGCCCCAGCGCCAGCAGCCCATGCCCGCACCCCAAGTTGTAGCGGCGCAAGTTGAAATTGAAAGCATTTTTTGAACGCGGTTCATCACATCTTAGTTTCGAGCGCTCGGTGCCAACTGCCAAGTGCTTTCAACGTGGGTTTGATAGGGTCAACCTGCACTGCCCTACCAAGTCGGCAACGCATCCACCACCGCCGCCATACCCCAGGGCCTGCCACGTGTTGCCCGCCACGTCATCCCACGTAATAATAATCCTCGTTTCTTGAGTTCAATGGCATCACACGTGATGTGGCGAGCAATATCTGCCAGAACCAGTGTCCTTCACTACGTCATCGATGGGCATTCAGAACCCTCGTTTGTTGAGTCAAGTGGCATCCAATGACGTGGCGAGCAGTATTGCCAGGCTTTACCGCCGCCGCGCTCCTCTTGCTCCGGCACCATGTCGCTCATCAGGTGCATGCGCACGGACCACGCCGATGGCGGGATGCCTGGAGGTGCGACCCAGCCCGCTTCCTCGCGCTAAAGCCGGGCAGGTGGCAGACATTGATATTGCTCGCACGTCATAGTATGCTTGTTAAGTCAAGAAGCGAGGGTTCACAAGGCATGTTGATGACGTGGTGGGCACTATTCGACTGTCCGTACCTCGCGCGTCGGACAATCGGGCGCGCCCGGCACGCGGAAGCGCGGCGGCGCCGGTCCGCGTGAGCGCGAGCAACCAGCATTCCACTTCCGGGTGCCGTCTCGATAATGGCCGTGAGAGGGTCGCCGGTGGCCGCGCGCAGTGCCCCTCGGCGGCCGGACCAGCGCCAGGGGAACCGCCGCCCCCGTCGCCGACGTCATGCAAATAACTTGCGACTAAGCAGGCGCCGCGGCGCGGGTTGTGTTGTGGGACTGTTGAGGGCCGGTGCTTCGTATGAACGCCGGAAGTGCCACCAGCGCGCAGGCGGACAAAACTGTCCGGCCGCACCCAAACGTCTCCACCTCTCGAATACGGAATACTCTCTCTCTCGAATCCAGTGGTCCCACTCCCGTTGACGCGGGGCCGGGGAGCGGAATGGCGGAGCAGGGCGGGCGGCCGGAGGACCTGTTCGAGCTCCTCGAGCAGCTCGGCAAGGGCTCCTACGGTGCCGTCTACAAGGTGCGCCTCCTCTTCCGTCTCTCATCGTGTCTTTTGTGCACAAGCCAGTGGGCACCCCGCGCCCCGGCAGGCTCTCCTTCGACTCGGAGAGTATCATGAAGACGGGTCGCGCGCGTCGGGCTGGACGCACAAGTACCCGGGCGTCTTCGGCAAGGGGAAAGGGATTCGTGATGGTCAGCGCACTCGTCGCCGCGCCGGCGTGCCGGTGTGCGGCGGCGGCACCTCTGACAGCACGCATGCAACCGGGGCAATTTCCCGACGTTGGTCCACGCCCAGTTGCACCCGCCTGGCCCTTCCCCTTCAACCGAGCGGGTTCGCTGTTCGCCCAGCCGAGACCTTCCACCCCCTCCTCCCTCAGCTCATCAGTCCGTTCCCCTCCCCCACCCTGACCCAGGCGCGGCACCGGCCGAGCGGCAGCATAGTGGCCATCAAGGTGATCCCCCTGACCGGCGAGGATGAGGAGGGGCTGGAGGACATCCGCCGGGAGATCGCCGTGCTGCAGGCAGGGGCTTACACTCGTCCACTTCTCAGCTCAACCTGAGCCGTTTCTGACACGAAATACACCCTGAATAACCCCCAATTCTCCTTACTTCCCCCTGACACCTCCTAAACACCCCCTGAACAACCCCTAGATGCACCCCTATCCCACAGAATGCGCTTCAGTTGAGGCGAAAAGTGGACGAGTGTAAGCCCATGAGTGCAGGCAAGGCCTAGAAGGCCGTACACCAGTCCCCTTCGCGCTTTGCAGCTCGACGTACGCCGTCACAGCTGTGGCGACGCCGTGCCCGGAAGCACTGACGTCACCTCAACTTCACACCTCGAAGATGCCTACGTTGAGGTGAGAAGGGAACTCACGTCAGGCCCTGCATTTGGGAGTGCTCGCACCCCAACGTCGTGCGCTACTTCGGTGGGGCTTCCTTTCAGGGTCTTCATTGTGTGTCTACCTCGTGTGTTATCGTTACGAAGTGTCTTTATGTCGTCACGACATTGTGTGTCATCGTTGCGACATTGTGTGTTATCGTTACGGCATTGTGCTGTGTCACGGCAGTTGCGTTTCATTGTCACGGCATTTGTGTTTTATCGTTTCAGCGTAGTGTGTTATCGCGTCGACTTGCAATGAAGACGGGCTTTATACGTGGGGAGCTTCATGGGCGACGAGTACCTGTGGATCGTGATGGAGCACTGCGGCGGCGGCAGGGGCTCACACTCGTTCCCATTTCAGCCCAACTTGAGCTCTTCTGTCCACCATATAACCCAACTTGAATCATGAATGTGTCCTGGAGTTGCTCAAGTTGAGCTCCAACGCGAACGAGTGTAAGCCCCTGGGCGGCGGCTCCGTGCGCGACGTGCTCACCACCAGCGGCTCGCCGCTCAACGAGGTCGGGCGGTGCAGGTTGACCCTATCAAACCAGATTGAAAGCGCCTGGAACTGAGCGATTGAAACTGATATATGATGGACCGCTTTCAAACTTTGCTTGCAATTTCAACTCGCGCCGCTACAACGAGGCGCAGATCGCGTATCTGTGCGGCGAGACGCTCAAGGTGCGGCGCCCACTTTAGGGTTTAGGGTTTAAGGTTTTAGGGTTTAGCGCTCAAGGTGCGGCGCCGGCGCCCACTTCGCACCGTCACCTAGAGCGCCCACTTGCTGCCCGGTGTGAGCTAGCACACCTCAATGTCATCCCCCATTGGTGCGTGGTGGTGAGCCAGCACACCTCTCAACGTCACCCACATGTGACGCAACTACCCACTGGAGGAGCTTGTTGCCTGCAGCCGCCGCCGCCGCCGCCAGGTTGACCCTAAACCCTAGACCCTAAAAGCCTAATAACTCTAAACCCTAAATCCTGAACACTAAACCCTGAACCCTAAACCTGCGGTTGCCACCATATCTGAAGGGGCTGGTGTACCTGCACAGCATCTTCAAGGCAGGGGCTTACAATCGTTCACTTCTCAGCTCAACTTGAGCGCTTTTTATGGCATAGGGGGTGCGCGTAGCGGTTGTG
>Ga0307488_10004315_pt1 | contig 11856 bp, 11 predicted proteins | sample SB02metaG_FD_202248 | JGI IMG/M metagenome (GOLD analysis project Ga0307488, IMG submission 202248) | Sea-ice brine microbial communities from Beaufort Sea near Barrow, Alaska, United States - SB 0.2 | ecosystem: Environmental > Aquatic > Marine > Coastal | place: USA: Alaska | collected...
CAAAACCAAAACCCTTGCTGACGTTAAACCATTTGACCTGACCTTCCTCGCGGTCATCTTCATCAAACTGGGCCGCCAAGGGTTGGGCGATTGCCTGACCCAAGAGCACCAAGAGCAACACCGCCAGAGCTGTAGCGCCGTAGGCTGCCAGCTCGACACCGGAAAATTCCATATCGATCAAGGATGCTACACTATTGTTGGCCACACCGGACACCAAGGACAAGGCACCGGCTAAAATAATTGGCGCTGGCAAGGCCACCAACAAACTAACACCTAAACGAACTAACCATATTTTAATATTCATATCATCTACTCATTAAATTACACTGTGACCCAATCCAACAGGCAACCAAAACCTTTGACTGCCCCAAACTCTCCCTACTTGGCATTTACGGTATTCAAAAAACCGGTTATCGCACAATAAACCGCAGGATCATCCATATCCCAACAAATTTCCGCCAATTTTGGCGAACAAAGCGGCATAATGCCAACATTCACCCCCTAAAAGCAATTAACTAATAGCTGAGTGCCGAATGACTGACGAACAACGCATCATCGAACTGGAGTCCCGACTCACCCACCTGGATGATACCGTCGAGCAATTGAACGACGTCATCAGCGCACAACAGCGCACCCTAGACCGGCTGGAACGACTGATCCAGCAATTTATCGAGGAACAGCAAAACCTCAAAGATCAGCTTGCACCGGAGCTAAACGATTCGCCACCTCCGCACTACTAATCTACGGCGAAACCGTCAAAGTCAGGCCGCTAGGAGTTCGGTCCAATAGCGGTTAAAATAGTACACCCTTGTTTAGGACATCAGCCTGCTATGCAATCGATACGTTCGAGCTTCCGTCGAGTCAGTCAAACGGTCCTATTTTGGTGGGTCAGGGTGGGCGAAAACCCGCATCATACCGACATCGACCTACTCAAACGAAAAAAACACTGCGTTTACGTGTTGGAGCATCAGTCATCCTCCGACGCCCTGGTGGCCGATTACAAATTACGTCAACTGGGCCTAACCGGTCTGTATCCAAAAATCGATCTGCCCGGACTGGAAGACGAACCGTCCCTGCTGACCGTACATGCCCGCCCGTCAGTGATCCGTCGTCATCAGGCGGGCATCACACCGCGCATCCAGCGCCTCTTGGCCTACCTAGCAGAGCACCCCGACGAGGATATCCTACTGGTGCCGGTAGCGCTCTATTGGGGCCGAGCGGCAACTGGCGGCAACAGCCTAATGAGTGCCCTCTTGAGTTCAAACTGGACCGTGGTCGGCCGATTCAAAAAGCTGCTTACCGTGCTCTTTAATGGCCGTGACACCTATGTTGAAATCAATGAACCCATTTCATTGCGCCAACTGGTCCTCGACGAGGATGATCTGGCGGTTACCACGCGTAAGGTGGGCCGCGTATTACGCGTCCACTTCCGGCGCGTCCGCACGGCCGTTATCGGACCCGATCTGTCCCATAAGCGAGTGATGATTGACCGCCTCCTGAAAACCGACCCAGTGCGCAGCGCCATTGCCCAGCACGCCAAGGCAAAAAAAATCTCGTTAGAGAAGTCCCGCAGTATCGCCCGCAAACACGCCCTAACCATCGCTGCAGACGTATCCTATGGCGCCATTCGCATTTTAGAGATCCTGTTAACCAAGCTGTGGAACAAAATATATAACGGCGTGATCCTGCGCGGTATCGAACCGGTCCGGGAGTTGGCCAAAGACAATGAGATCGTTTATGTGCCCTGCCATCGCAGCCACATCGACTATCTGTTACTCAGCTATTCGTTGCACAACCATGGCCTCAACGTGCCCCATATCGCTGCCGGAGAGAATTTAAACATGCCGATAGTCGGCAGCATTTTGCGCCGAGGCGGGGCCTTTTTTATTCGCCGCAGCTTTGGTGGCGATAAGCTCTACACGGCGGTGTTCAACGAATATATCCACACCGTTTTCACGCGCGGCTATCCGGTGGAATATTTTGTCGAAGGCGGTCGCTCGCGCACCGGTCGCATGCGCGCGCCCGCCACCGGTACGCTGGCCATGACTGTGCGCAGCCACCTGCGCGATAGCAGCCGACCGATTGTTTTTATTCCGGTGTACATAGGCTACGAAAAAGTCTTTGAAAGTCGGTCCTATTTGGGTGAGCTCAAAGGCAAGGTTAAAAAGAAAGAAAATCTCTTCGATCTGGTAAAAACCGTCAAACAGTTGAAAAACTACGGCCATGTCTTCTTAAACTTTGGCGAGCCCTTGCGGCTCAGTGATCAGCTGAACGAACAACAGCCGGGCTGGCGGGACAAACAATACGGTCCGGATGATCGGCCGACCTGGATGTTTAACTTCATTGATAAGCTCTCGATCGATGTCGTCACGCGAATCAATTCTGCGGCTGCGCTCAATCCGATCAATCTGATTGCCACGGTCCTGCTATCGACACCGCGCCAAGCCATCGAAGTACGACTGTTGCGCAGCCAGTTGCAACTGTTATTCTCGCTGCAAAAGGACGCGCCCTATAGCCGCTTTATCACCTATCCCGACGGCACCGTCGATGAGTGGATCGACTATGCGGTGCAGATGGGCAAGCTACAGTTGATACCGCAAAAACTCGGCAATCTGTACGGTTTCGATAGTCAGAATACCGTCCTGATGTCTTACTACCGCAATAACATTCAGCATCTTTTTGCCCTGCCTGCGCTGATCGCGGCCCTAGTTGTGCGCGCCAACGGCATTACGATCGACCTGCTGTCAAAGCGTATTGCGCTAATATACCCCTATGTTCGCAGTGAGCTGTTCATTCAAGACGATCGCACCCAAGCCCTGGCCAAAACGCCCGAGATCGTTGAGCTGTTAATCCGCTATCAACTGATCATACGCGATGATATGGGAATTTTGCATGGCCCGGATAAGACCCAAGATGAAAGTTTGCAGCTGCAATATCTGGCCAATATTATGCTACCAACCCTGGAACGCTATCTACTGACTTTGTCGGTCCTGGCGCGCTTAGGGTCCGGTCAATGCAGTCAAACGGTACTGGAAAACCAGGCACAACAGATGGCACAGCGCTCGGCGTTGCTCAATGGTCTGGATGCGCCGGAATTTTTCGACAAGGCCCTGTTCAAGAACTTCATTCAGACCCTGAAGGCCCTAGGAGTGCTAACACTGAATGAGGATGCCAAGTTGGATTTCGATCATCGTATCCAGGATGTCATCGATCAGGCCGGATCGGTGATCCCAGATGACGTCTGGTACAATGTGTATCAGGTCACCAAGCGCTCGGTGCCGCCCGCCTAATGCCGCCCTAGGGCGATTGACGCCCCAGGCTAAACCTAGCTTATGGCTTTCTTTGAATAGATATCAAACCGGCTGCTCTTACCGATAAGTGCCGTGGTCGGAACCTTACCGGCCAAATGCGGCGCGTGTTTCGGCCGCTTAACCACCACGCGACACTCGGCCCATTCCAGCGCCGGTGCCAAGAGTGCATCGGCATCGGCATCATCACCCACCAGCTCGTGAAAGATCGCCATTTCCTTCTTGACCTTGGCCGATTTTGATCGTTCCGGAAACATTGGGTCGAGGTAGATAACTTCCGGGGCAAATGCCGCCAGCCCCTCGCTGGCGTCCAACACAGACCCATGCGTCAAGGAAAGACGTTGCTGAATATCACCCAACTCCCCGTTAAAGCCTAAACGATAGAGTCCATCGGCCAAAAGCAAATGCACGCCGCGGTGTCGTTCTAGCATCAGCACCTGAGCTCCCAGGCTGGCCATAACAAAGGCATCCCGCCCCAAACCCGCGGTGGCGTCGAGAATTCTCAGATTTTTCTTTTTACTCAGACCGACCGCTTTCGCAACCGCCTGACCGGCACCACCGCCGTACAGCCGTCGATGTTCTACGGCACCAGACTGGAAGTCAACGAACACCGGATGCACCTTAGGCCAATCTGCATCGGCCAGCCCGAGCATGCCCTGCTCGATAATCAGAAAGGGTTGATCGCCCGGCTGCTTGATTAGGTCAATCCAATCCAGCGCGGTCGTGTCACGGAATAACAGCTGGTTTTCATAGTGTTTGGGGTTGGGGCAGTAAAGTTTCAGATTCATGTCTCTGGCGCTGTTTGAATGCATTACCCGGCCATTGTAAGGCAAGTGGCGCGCTAAACGTAGACATCAACTCGGTAAAGGCCAGGGTCCTGAGCTTTGGCGGAGTCCAAATCGGCATTGGCCTCCTGTTGATAGCGATTGATGGCGTTGCTGTTGGCACCGGCTTCCAACTTGGGTCGAACGCGGAAATCTTGGCTGGCCAATTCAGACTTGATCGCGGCCGTTACCGGAGCAAAGTCGCTTTCACGACTGTCACCAACCGTGCTGGAGACCGGTTCAGGCTCCTTGGCTGTTTGCTCGACCTTGGCTGCCGGGCGCGGCGCGGCGCGATCATTCGGCTCGCCGCCAGGCGTGGTTTTTCTGGCCGCTGGTGCAGAAACGTTAGAACCATTAAAGGCGTAAGAATTTGGAATCTGCATCAATCACTACCCAGTAAGAAAAATCCATGCCCATTCAAATTTAGCTAACCGGTGGCATTGCGCCAGTCAACGTTACCAAAAGTATACAAAAAACAGATAGGCCCCTAAGATTAGCCTATATATGACAAAGGGCAAAAAACCGGTCCTCTCAATCCATTTTAGGAACACCACAATGCAAGCAAAGGCACTAATAAAGGATAGGGTTGTACCAAAGAGAATCGCTGGCAGATCGAAGTTATCAGGCGTTTGAATTAACTCAACCGATTTCAGCGACCCGGCCGCCAGAATCAATGGGATCGATAGTAAAAAGCTGAACTTGGCCGTATCCACCTTGTTAATGCCGAGCATCAGTCCAGCGGTCATGGTAATGCCGGAGCGCGACGTGCCAGGAATCAACGCCACAGCCTGAGCCAGACCCACCAAGAGCGCATCCTTCAAGGTCAGATCAGACAGTGCACGCGTCTGTTTTGCCTTAATATCGGCCCACCACAGCACCACCCCAAAAACCGTGGTGGTGATGGCAATCACCAAAATACTGCGCAAGTGGTTTTCGATAAGACTTTCGGCAAAGAAACCAACAATCACCGCAGGAACGGTCGCGATCGCCACCATCCAGCCGAGATTGGCACTGCCACGATCGTGCTCCTGTCGTCCGATGGCCTTCAAACAGCTGATCACTATTTGCACAATAAGCTGACGGAAATAGATGATTACCGCAAGCAGGGATCCAACATGTACCGCGACATCAAAAGCCAGCCCCTGATCGGGCCAGTCAAACAGATGTGATGGTAAAATCAAATGGGCCGAGCTGGAAATGGGCAAGAATTCCGTTACACCCTGAATGATTGCTAAGACTATCCATTGAGTCACTGTCATGTCGTTATAATCGCCACAAGTTTGAGTATTTAATGGGCTGCCGATAGTAGAACGAATACAGGCAATACACCACCGCTATGGCGTCTAAATAGCGCCAAGGGCCTGGTTTTCTGCATCTGCTAAGGCATCAAGGTTAGACTGGCGCGTGCTTCAGGAACCGACTTTCGGTTTCTGCGTCCAGGTCACCTGATTCCTAAGATAGACCGGCTGGGCCAATTCCGGTGCGACCGGGACCAGCAGCGCTTGCGCCAACAGAGCCTTAGCCAATTGCGCGCTGGCCAGGGCACTGGGCAACTGCTGAGCGAGCACGCCTTGCTGCAAGCGCTGGTTGAGCAGCGTGGGTGTTGCATAGTCTGTCGACCAGCCACTACCGATAAAGACCGTACCTGACTCAGGCAGTGTCTCGATATTATCCAAAGCGGTGACCCGTTCGGCCATCGTTAGTTCCGGAATGCCAACGCTATTGACCCGATAGGCGGCGAAATAGACTTCGGCCATGCGTGCATCCAAGGCAACCCAGATATCCGTATGACCCAACTGCGCAGCACTCCACGCGAGTGACTGGAGCGTGCTGATTGGTGCCAGCTGGCATTGCGCTGCCAAGCCCAAGCCTTGCGCTACACCGGTGGCAATCCGGACGCCGGTAAAGGAACCCGGGCCCCGACCAAAAACAATCAGATCGAGTTCATCGGCGCGCAATTGGGCTAACAACAATATCTTTTCTATTTCAGGTAAGAGTATTTTGGCGTGTTCACGCGGGCGATGTTCGTGAAACACAAAATGCTTCGACTCGAGTACCAAGGCAATAGAGCAGATGTCTGCGGTGGTATCGATTGACAGAATATTCATTTTCGGTGTCTTGACCCAGAAAAATAGAGTCCAAGTTTACCATAGCGAACGATCGGGATGAAAACAAAGCTTAGCGAAAGGTAAAAAAGCCACTGCGGCTTTTTTACCGACTGCAGGTTCTTTAAACCTTTGCGGCTGAGGCCGCTGGCTTCTTAACCGCTACCTTTGCGGCTTTGGCTTTCTTTAGCGCAGAAACCTTGGCTTTGGCCTTTTTAGCAACGGCAGCTGTCTTAGCAAGCGCCTTCTTTTCGGCTAACTTCACTTTGCGGGCATCCTGACGGGCTCGAGCCGCCAACCATTTACTCTCAAAGGCCAGTATAGCTTTTGCCAAATCGGCCTTGCGCTTGGCTTCCAATGACGCAGCTAGTTCAAGCACTGCCGCATCGGCCTTAGCGGCTTTATTCTTAATCGCAGCTTCGGTGGCGATAAGTTTCAAGTCAAACTTCGCGCCACTGGCGGTTTTCTTGGCGGCCAGCAACGCAGCACGTGTTTTGGCAACGGCAGCACGCGCGCTGACCATTTGATTTTTGGTGGTGGCCGTTTTGCTGGTTTTGGCCTTATTTGCTACCTGAGCTTTTTTGGCATTGGCTTTGGCCAGGGCGTCTTCTGCTTTGGTAACCGCAACAATGGCCTTATCAACTGCTTTTTGAGCTGCGCTGGGTACAGCACTTGCTGTCACTATCGGCTTGGCAACTGTTTTTTTTGTCACAACTGGCTTGCTGGCTTTAACCGCTTTTTGGGCTACGGCTTTTTTAATCGGGGATTTTTTGGCAACTGCTTTTTTCTTAGCAATTGCGGGAGTGGCTTTTTTCTTGGCTATTACCATTATACGTTCCTCAGATAGGGATTAAAAATTTGTTTACTTTTCAGTCCGTCTAGTATGCAGACTAATTTAGCTATAGGGAAACAAAAAGCAAACTTTCGCGACCAAAAATCAATATATTTGTGATTTTTTTTCAGTTTCAGGTCAATTCGGCAAGCACGAAAAATAATATTCTGAATATTCCATCTACTGATAATAAATTACCTACGATAAAAATCGTTAATTGGGTCTATTTCATTTTTAAAATGGAGGGTTTTCGTCAGCCTAATGTGAAATAAACCATACAATTTTCCGACCACCGACTGAGCCATGCTGTTGATTTCTGGATCCATATACAGCACGAATGGGTCAAACTGATTTGCGTTTCGCGCAACCTTTTCCACCCTCATAAGGCGGTGGACTGTTGTTAAAAAAGTGCCCAACAAAAAATGCTCAGCGACTTTTGAAAACCCTTATAAGAGTCAAAAAGACAAAAAACTTGAGCGCCAAACTAGCTTGATCGATCATCAAAACTGGTTTTAATGTAGAGGCTGGACGAGAGACACGCTGCTCTAGCGATACCCGTTAAGAAATAGTATCTCTGGCGAGAGAAAGAATAGCTTGCGCCTCAGCCATTTTAATTTGCTGCACAGAACACCAAACGATTCAATTTGGATAGTCCGCCCCAAACACAACCGGTAGGCTTGCACCGGTCGCCGCTCTGGGTCGCGACCCGGGAAAAAATACGGCCCTTCCCGCGATGGGTAAAATAAACGGTACCGTTATTACCAAATGTTCTTAACAAACAAGGACCTACCGTTGCCTCTAAGAGCCATACACTGGGCGGGTATTAGCTTGGCCGTGGGATATTGTTCGATAAAAACCAATTTGATCGTCGTTTGGGTGCGGCACAATGCGAATTTTAGACTATATTAATTCTTACTGTTGATCGTAGCAGCAACGGTATGGTGACTACTCCCTTGTGGGCTCTGCCCCACGAACTTCCGGACACTCCTTGCAGTGTCCGTTTTTTTTGCTGCCGACCGTCTGGCTAAGGCTGTTAAGGCTGTAAGCTGTGTGTAGGCGCGCAATTTCTCAGCGCAATAAAACCACCTAGGGCGGCTCTGGACACTGATTCTCGAGCAGGCTTTTGCTACAATGCTGTTTTCCTTTCGAAAGTCACCCCTTAGCATGCACCCAACACTCGAACTTTTAGAGCGCCATGACACCGAATTACAGCTCACCCCGGTCCATTGGTTTGACTTGCCCGAAGCTACCGGGCTTAAAAAAGCAGCGGATTTAGCATTCAACCTGAACTGGTCCAGCGCCAATGCAGCTACCCTAGACGAGACACCCTGGCCTTGTGCGCCCCTCAACGTGCTGTTTTACCCCAAGGCGAAGGAACGTCTCGACTGGTGGCTCAACCTGCTCTTTTCGGAGCTCAAGTCCGGTCAACGACTGTGGGTTGTGGGTCAAAATGTCGGCGGTATCAAAAGTCTGCCCAAACGCCTGGAAGGGGTTTTCAATTGCGTGAAAGTTGATTCGGCACGTCATTGCGTGCTCTTCGAGGTCACCCTGGTCGAGCGTTTTCAAGGTCACGAGGGCTGGCGCAGTTACCCACATGGCGCGCACACCATCCATTCATTACCGGGCGTGTTCAGTGCCAAACGCTTGGATAAGGGCACCGAAGTCCTGTTATCGGTCCTGCCTGAACTAAAGGGCGACATTCTTGAATTTGGTGGCGGTGCGGGCGTATTGACGTGCATGTTAGCCGAACAGGCCAAGGTCACCTCGGTCACGGCTCTGGAGATCGATCTGCTGGCGGTGCGCTCGAGCCTAAAAACCCTTGCCGCCAACCAGCTCACCGACCGGGCAACGACGCTCTGGTCGGCCGGCACCGAAGCCCTGGCAGAGCAAAAATTTGACTTTATCGTCACCAATCCGCCCTTTCATCAGGGCATTAAGACCGCCTATGGACCGACCCAGGCCTTTTTTGCCCAAGCCAGCAACTGGCTCAAACCACGCGGCCGGTTGATTTGGGTAGCTAATGAGTTTTTGAACTATCAGGGTGAGCTGGGCAAGACCTTTCATTCGGTCAAGGTGCTGGCCCATGAAAAGGGTTACAAGGTCTATCAGGCCAACAAGTAGGGCACAACTAGGGCTCAGCATCGATCGATGCCGAGCCCGATGGCGATCTACTGTTTGACCTCGCCGACAAATAGGTAGCCCTTGGAGCGCACCGTCTTGATGCGCCGAGGATGGATCGGGTCGTCGCCAACCTTGGGACGAATTCGCGAGACGCGTACGTCCACCGAACGATCTTGACCGTCGTATTCAATGCCGCGTAATTTATTAAAAATGGCCTCACGGGTCAGGACTTCACCGGAATGGCTGGCCAATAACCAGAGCAAATCGAATTCAGCACTGGTCAGCTCGATTGGCTGACGGTCAAGCCAAGCCTCGCGCATAGTATTATCAATCACCAGATTGCCGAACTCCAACCGATCTGCATCCTGACTGCCCGCACTGGGACGGTTTCTATGGTCGGTCCGGCGCATGATGGCCTGACAACGGGCGAGAATGAGCCGATGGGCCGTTTTACGCGAAATATAATCATCCGCACCCATATCCAGACCCAGCACCTGATCGAGTTCATCGCTACGATTACTGAGCAGTACTATGCCACCGGTGAAATCTTTTCGACTGAGTTTGCAGATCGTTAAACCCGACTCCCCACGCAGATCGACCTCAATCAACACCAGATCGGGTTTTTCATCGCGGATTCGGTTAATGGCTGTTGACGATTCGGACTCTATTTCAACCTCGAACTCGTTACTGACCAAATAATCGCGCAAGCGCCGAGCATAGTCGATGTCATCATCCACTATTAAAATGCGTTTTTTCTTGGTTGTGTCCACTCTGTATCCCACCTGGCAAACCTGCCTTATAATCAATTACTGACGATCGACTCGGTATACTCGTATCAAAGGTGAGCCCTACACTATTAACTTAGACGTTTTTCAGCAAAATGCGAGACTTAGGTGAAGAAATGTTAAGAAGTGTGAACAGCGACACGGAATAGCGACCGTTTTTGGCCGAATCAGCGCCAACAAGTTGTCGGCGCCAAGGGCCGGCGCAGCGTGCTACCGAGACGGACTAGCGGGTACCAAACAGCTTGTCCCCGGCATCGCCCAGGCCCGGTACAATGTAGCCCAGGTCATTGAGGTGGCTATCTATGGCGGCTATGTAGATATCGACATCCGGATGAGCCGCTTCAATGGCCCGGACTCCCTCAGGTGCGCCAATCAGGCACAGGCCCATGATGTTTTTGCAGCCCTTTTGTTTCAGTAAATCGATAGTCGCAATAAAGGAACCCCCAGTTGCCAACATCGGATCAACGATCAAGGCAGTCCGCTCGGCTATATCGTCGACGACCTTGTCAAAATAGTAGACCGGTTGCATCGATTTTTCGTCCCGATACAGGCCCACCACACTGACCCGCGCCGACGGAATCAACTGCAGCACACCGTCCATCATGCCCAGGCCGGCGCGCAAAATCGGCACCACGGTGATTTTTTTGCCTGCAATGCGTTCGACGGTCAGGGTACTGCCATCCCATGCGGTAATCTCGACCTCATCGGTGGTTAGATTTCGGGTCGCTTCGTAGGTCAGCAGATTGCCAACCTCGGAGGCCAGTTCGCGAAACTGCTTGGTGGAGATGCCGTGCTCGCGCAAGATGCCGACCTTATGCGCGAGTAACGGGTGTTTTATCTCAAAAATGGCCATTTATAGTCCCTCCAGAAAGTCGAGTTCGGCCTGTTTGCGAATAATCTTGCGGTGATTCGCCCACAGTTCCTGTATTTTCTCTTGATTGCAGTGTTGCCGGTCGACCAACACCTTAGTTTGTAATTCACCGCGCATCTGGCCATTTAACAACGGCACTTTCGAAAACACAAATTGGTTCGAAATCATGTCCATAAAGGGGCCTGATTTACTGGTCGGCATAATAAATATCAGCTGTAACCCCAGGCTCTCGGTTAAATAGCGGATCACTTCTTTTGAGCGCGCCTCATCCATTTTAGAAAAGGCTTCATCAACCAGTACCATACGCAAATGGCTGTCGCCCTCGTTAAAACGAAAGGCCGAGGTAATGGCGGCCGAGCGGATGATATAGGCCGGGGTCTCTAATTGCCCGCCCGACCCGGTTCCGTATTGGCTCAGCGCGATCGGTTGCTTGCCTTCCGGTTGCTTATAGATTTCATAGCTGCGGTAGTTACGATAGTCGGAGATCCGTTCCAGTTCGCGCAGGGCTCGGTGTTCATCGCTGTCGAGTAACATGGCCATCAGTTGATCGCGGATCTTGAGCGAGCGTTCGGTTAACTGCGTATCAAACAGGGTCTTGCCTTCGCCCAGGGATGGGCTCTTATAGACCTCATCGAAAAAGTGCCAATATTCCCGGAACTCGGGTACCCATTCATAGCCAAACCAATATTTTTCCCGATCGGCACCAAAGCGATGGTTTTCGAGCTCTTTATTCAGGTCGGTGAGAACTTTTTTACCCTCATTGATCGCCTGATAGATTGAATGACACAGATTGGTGACGAAGGCGCTGTTGAAACTTTCCCGCAGCAGAGCCAGCTGATCGACCTTCTCAACCAAGACATTGTTTTTAACCCGGTTGTGTACCAGATCGACATCGCGTTGCAACTGCACCATACCGCGAAAAAACTCGACGTTATGCAGAATGCTGTAGTTGAGACTGACGATAATAGCGTCCTGCGGCTGACAATCCTGATTGTGCTCTTTGAGCAGTA
>Ga0307488_10004316_pt1 | contig 11855 bp, 8 predicted proteins | sample SB02metaG_FD_202248 | JGI IMG/M metagenome (GOLD analysis project Ga0307488, IMG submission 202248) | Sea-ice brine microbial communities from Beaufort Sea near Barrow, Alaska, United States - SB 0.2 | ecosystem: Environmental > Aquatic > Marine > Coastal | place: USA: Alaska | collected 2017-05-06
GTGTCTCGGCAAGCCATTAATCCAAAACCGAGGGAATCACAATAACTAACTACAGTAATATTCAATGATTGCCCATCGATCAAAACAGACAAAGGGTAGGTAGCTTGGAGTTTAGCTTGACCAAAATACAAAGGCTTTTGCGGCCCGGGTACATTGGATATGGTGACATTAGCTGCTGGTGGTGTAATGCTGGATAAATTCAACTGATTCAATACCGCTACTATTCCCTGAGCCATGACAGCAAAATTGGTAGCTGCATCCGCTGATACATTGACCAGTTCGTTTTTTGCATCCTTCGTCGAACTACCAATCATACCAAGGCGAGTCATGGTGTCGGGCTCATTGGTGGCCAAATTAGCAATCACATAGGTAATTTGGTTGCCTGTGCGATTTACCTGGCGGACAGAAACCGGAACAGATGCAATAAGTGATTTTTTCGGTAATGCCCCTTTGTCCATCATATATTTACGCAATGCGCCAGAACAAAGTGCCAGTACGATGTCGTTGACCGTGGCATTGGCTTGTTTACCTAAGGTTTTTATTTCTGCAAGAGATAAAGATTTAACGGCGAAACGACGAGATCCCGTAATTGGCACGTTAAAGATAGATTTTGGTGCACTAAAAGGCACCGGAGACGTATTCTTATCAATCCCTACAGCTTTAAGGCCTTGCCCCATAAACATCTTTGATAGGTCTTGCACCATCTTCGAAGTTGCGCCCACTTTTTCAACCAGTTTAGTCGCTTTTTCCTTCAGGCCAGGGGATTCATGCGCGCCGTTTTCTCGACGATTTGGAACACCGACCCAAGGTGCCTTAACTTCATCCTGAGCATACAAACTCAAGCAGTTTTCCATCAATTCAATTCCACCCATGCCATCAATAGCGGCATGGTGCATTTTCATGTAAAAGGCAAATTGATTGTTTTCTAAGCCTTCAATTAAATGAAATTCCCATAAGGGGCGTTCTCGATCTAAAAGTCGGCTATGCAAGCGTGATGCGAGCTCTAGTAAATCATCCATTTTCCCAGGCTTTGGTAGCGCTGAATGACGTACGTGATAGTGAATATCAAAGTGCTCATCTGTCTCCCAGATAGGGAGTGCGGCGCTGTGCACCGAACTTAATTTTTGGTTAAAAGGCGGCCCGGGTAATTGGCTTTCCAATTTAATCAATAAATCTCGTGGAAAATTTCCTTTATAGTTCTTTGGAATTTCAAAAATAGCCAGACTGGCTACGTTTACCGGCGTACTTTGCTTTTCCAAGGACAAAAACGCAAGATCCAGCGCGTTTAGTTTGTTTGACATGGTAGTTAACTCAATAAACTAAAATTTGTATTCCTCAGTTTACACACAGCTAGAGAGATTTTTCAATTTTATTCACAAAAATCAGATAGCATCTATTAATAACTGGCTGCAGGTGATTGCATATTAGTGCCTGCTACCCATAGATAAGGTGGGGGCCGAGATGTTATTACTTTGAGTGCGAACAAGGGAATATTCAGCTTCATCCTAATTTGCTAAACAACCTTGGCTATCACCTTCTCTTGTAGAATAGCTTGATGTTGTGGTCTGCATGATTATCTATAATCTCATCCAATTTTTGACCAATTTTGGAGCAGATCCTAATCTGTTCTAAGCGACGCCAAGTTGAACGCTCACCTTCAAATACGAGCTCCTCAATTTCTGCAGAGGTTAATTGTCCTAGCAATTTTTGCGGGTTAACAAAATTAAAGTTAGGCGTGATATTTATATCACCGGTGTAATCTTGCGCAACAACCGAATTGAACATACTCATGGCTTTACCAACATCTGGCACAAGGCGGAGATAGCGTCGACCGAATTTCTCCCACTCTTTTAAAACTTCGTGCGTAGATGCTCGCATCACATTCCGAGCAACTTGCGGCATGGGTATATACTGTTCCCCTGACTTTAAGGCTAGCGCTAAGGGATTGGCCTGACTAACGATATAGTGGTTAACACCATAGAGCCTAGCAAGCCTCTTAGCAGGCAAATCATCGGTAACCGCACCGTCAACCCATCGGCGATTAGGCAAATAGGGCTGGGCCTCACCATAGACATTTTTTGCCATCAGCATGACAGGTGCAAAAACGCCGGGAACTGCACACGAAGCGGTAACAGCCGATCTAATATAGACATTGGGAGAAGTTACTGCATTCATCAACCTTGAAGTTTGATGTTCTTCATGAGGGGCGATAGTAATACTGATCATCCGCCCTGTTTTCTCATAAGCTTCCTGAAACGTCATATCTGGAATAGTGTATTCTAGCAATAACTTCAATGAGGCCGAATCTACTTGCTTTCGGATTAGACGTTTTGGTCGTTTGTCTATCTCGGCTTGCAAGGGATCAAGCATGCCGCCATTTTGCAACATAGGCATTAGTTCATCGTCGTTATGCGTGCCCAGTAAACCTGCAAATATAGCACCTGCACTCGAGCCAGAAATTACCTTTGGAAGCAGTTTATGCTCCAATAGGACTTTGACTGTACCTCGATGGAAATGTCCAAGGGAACCTGCACCACTTAACATCAAAGCTGAACGTCCAAAGCAATGGCTGGCACGCTCAAAAAAATCCTTCTTATCATCCAATGTAATCTCATTGGTTTCTGGCAGTGCAGCAATGTGTCCCAGCGCATCGGCTATTTCGTTCACATACTCCTCAATGAGATGTTTGGTGCCAAATTTAGTGCTTTCATACAGAGCAGATTTCCCCATACCGCTTTGGTTACCATGAATCCCTTCATTGAGAGCAAAGAGTAGGCCAACGTCATCGTTATTGCGCCGTAACTCCCTTAACATATCTAGTCTATAGCGAACACTAATATAATCGTAGTTCTTTGATTTTTCCTCAGATTTCCATTTTTCACGGCCTGACTTCAAGTCGTGTTCAAGAGCTAGTTTCTTCCATACGGCAAAACTTTCTGCTTTACACATTTTACGTTCTAGGCCTGAGAGGGAAGAGCTAAGAGACAATGGCAACATACGAAAAACTCCTGTGATATTAGTAATGCTATAACTGAAAATTATAATCTAAATAAAGCTTAATCAGCATATTGTCGCTTGATTAAATCAGCGGCTCGCTCGGCAATCATAATTGTTGGCGCGTTGGTGTTGCCTCCAATTAGCGAGGGCATAACAGACGCATCGATTACTCGCAGCCCCTCAACACCTTTCACTTTTAACTGTGGATCGACGACAGTGCTAGTATCTTCCGCCTTGCCCATCTTGCATGTACCTATAGGATGGTAGATAGTTTCACCACGCTTGCGGATAAACGCTAAAATTTCCTCATCTGTTTGTACTTCGTTACCCGGACCAATTTCTCGTGATCGATATTGTTCAAACTCTTTAGTGTTAAGAATTTCGCGTGCTTTTTTAATACCCTCAATCATGACTTTTTGATCATCTTTATGTTCAAGATACTTAGGGTCAATCACTGCCGGTTGACTTGGGTCGGCAGACTGCAGGGTAATTTCTCCCCTACTCTTTGGATACAAACAGCAGACGTGTAGACCATATCCATAGCCAAAAGCAGTTTTGCGCCCATGATCTAATAAAATAGCCGGTAAAAAATGGTATTGAAGGTCAGCGATTCCATTCGCATATTGGGTTTTCACAAATCCCCCAGCTTCAGCAATATTTGACGAAAACAAACCATTGCGTTTGAATAGGTATTGAAATACCGACTTCACATACTTCGGTATCGCGCTCAAAGCGACCGCATATCCTTCTTTGGCTTTACATCTGTGCTGTACTAAAGCGTCCAGATGATCTTGTAAATTTTGTCCAACGCCGGGCAAGTCGACTTCACAATCAATACCATGTTCTGCCAAATGTTGTTTTGGCCCGATACCTGATAACATTAAAATTTGTGGGCTGTTGATTGCACCACTAGAAATGATAACTTCTTTGTTTGCGCTTAAGATCAGAGGTTGCCCGCCTTTTGACAATTTGACACCCTTTGCTACCTTGCTTTCTATTATTACTTTTTCAACTAGCGCTTCGGTAATAACAGTTAAATTTGATCTCGACAAGGCATCACTCAAGTATGCTTTGGCAGTAGAGCATCGCTGTCCACCTTGTTGGGTAACTTGATAGAATCCAAGACCTTCTCTTTGGGGCCCATTAAAATCATCGACTGTTTTTTCACCTATCTCTGACGCCGCCTTGACGAATGACTCAGAAAGCACATCTTTATGGCGTAAATCGCTAACACTAAGTGGACCTTGATCACCGTGGTACTCACTTGCACCATGTTGTTGATTTTCCGATTTCAGAAAATAAGGCAACACAGCATCCCATCCCCAACCCTCAGCACCAAGAGATTGCCACTTATCGTAGTCTTCTTTTACGCCTCTGATGTAACACATTGCATTAATAGAACTTGAGCCACCCAAGGTTTTACCTCTTGGCCAATGGAGTTCTCGATCATTTAAGTTAGTTTGTGGAGCAGTGGCATAACCCCAACCAATCCCTTTTACTCTCGCCAATAATGACAAACCAAAAGGGATATGTATTAGTGGGTTTTTATCTGCTTTACCGGCATCAACTAAACAAACAGAATGCAGTGGGTTTTCTGATAACCTTGCCGCCAAGGCACAGCCTGCTGAGCCGGCACCAACAATAATAAAATCAAAATGAGTTTGGGATAATGTGTACATGAATTACTTCTACTACCTAATTAAAAAACTGCTACAACACTGTTAATGGCTTCTCGTGGCTTAGTCTGCTTATATCTAAGGCTCCAAATTACCTTAACCTCATCGGATGTCTTACCAGTTATAATATCAAAAAAGAATATTAAGTGTTACTTTTTTGTAAAAAAACTGACTGACTTACATTGAAAAGATCTATATCCTTGACTTGAAATACTTTATATCCACAATGTTACCGTGCTGTAACAACAGAATATTGCCTATGAAGCCTGAATGGCGTTTAAAACTTCGTTTATTTACCGCCAGAATACTTATCAAATTTGGTAGGCTCACTCACGCTGACTATTCCTGCGCTGAATTAAAGGAGGTCGTGAATAAACAACTGCCTGAAACTTTCAAGGTTGATGTGCCAATAAGTAAAGGCGAGCTTACCTTGCTGCAAGCAGAAATAAGTATGCCGAAAAACCAAAAAGCAATCCATATAGAGTTACTCGGCAGTATAATTATAGGACCCGTTGGCAAGCCAATATACAGGGCGCACATCATCTTACAACTTGAGGTTTATCCTATTTATGACGAAGCAAGCAATACCGTTAAAATAGAAAAAATGTTGGCCCGCGATTTACATCTAGTGAATGATAAATATTCAATTATCGAAGACAGTCGTGAATTGCTTGGTATATTATGTCCAAAACCATTACAAAGCTTGCTAGCAGACACAGTTAAATCGGCGTTTGGTTTGATAACAGCTGGCGGATCTGAAGTCGCAACCAATTATATGAAGCTTTATTTATCTGGCAGTAAAAAGCGCATTCTCGACTATCATAGGCCTCAAATAGAAGCACTAGTCAGCGAATTTGCCCAAAGAGACGACCTGCATTACCAGTTAGGTACCGCTGACTTTCAGGAGCATCTTTTTTGTTTATACGGCAAAGAAGTAGTAGTAGAAGATGGGCAACTGCGCTTTAAGTTTTAGTAACTCATCTTTCTTTGTGGAAATCTATTTGTGAGGTCCTAACTATCAAGAGTGTCTTTCCAACGCTGCTGTGAAACATGCAGTTTAATTAACTCTAAACACTCATTGACAATCAATAAAACTTCTTGGTCGAGCATATGATCTTTACTCGAAAAACGACCTAAGCCATGCTCAACAAAGTCATCAATTTTTTCTGGCGTGACATCTTTTAATAAATTAATAACAGACTGCGTGACGATATCAGTAATCGATTGCTCTAAGGTTTTTTCTATCGTGCGCCCCAACACAGGTACTAATTTCAAGCTGGACACCTGTGAGTTATCGCGTACCGCTTTGCCGACGCTTTTTTGCACATGATTGCGCACAGACTCAGAATGATCATTGTGCTCAATAGACTCACCAATATGCACCATTATTGATGACAACCATTGGGTTAAAATTGGCAAGCGCGAGGCGATGACTTGTTGACTAATATCGTCTAATAAGGGCGAACCAGCAGAGATATCTTTTTGCGCATCTGACAGCACTTTAACGACAATTCGGTCACTAAGTTCTTCAACAAAAACATCATAGTAAAATATGATAAATCGATACACAGCCGTATTACGTAAATCGATAATTTCATATTTTTGTAAACGATACAAAATTGAAAATATCCGCAAGAAGCGAAATATTCGCGCACCGCCCAAGGGAATACAACCGACCAAATCGTACCAATGAATAAAGGGGAAAAAATACCAACGCATATGCGTTTTGCGGACTACAGCTGCCACCCACCGGACACAAAACTCAATTAAAAAAACAACAATAAATGCTAAGTCATAGAGTATAAAGTTATCATGAATTGGTGCATAAGCTGAGACGATGTCTGGCGACATAGACACTAAAATGGACTTAAAAGCTTGGGTCGCAAATAAGCCGTCAAACAAGAGCCAAATTAAATTAATGATGAGCAAGCAGAGCATCACTAAGTCAAGTATTATCCAAGGCCCTTCATGGCTGGATTTAAGTTTGGAATAACTGAAGTTAAACAAGCTTACCCATACCTCTTTTGGTGGTGTCTTAAGGTTTTTTCTTCTCGTTGCAATGCTGTCATGATCATCGCAGCAATAGATGGTGATTCGTTTTTAACAATCAAGATGTGTGAATGAGCTGCGCATAAGACTTCAGCATCGCACCACTGCTCTGCTATTTGCGCGACCCAAAGCCGAAAATCATTAGCAGCACCTTTGCGCCGCTCTAATGTTTTGGACAGTGTCATATGAAAAGACAATTCAGGACTTTTCAAAACACCGAGTAAACCAGGTAATTTTAAGAACATTAAAGTGTCGTCAACGTGAATAGTTTTAGATGTTATATGATAAGCCAATACCGATGAAAAATGCAGCTGCTCATTATTCGAAATAAAATCGACACCGCGGGGCACTGAGAATTCAAAATCGTCAGAAAACAAAGCAGCAAACTCATTTGAATTGCTTAGTTCTACTTGCCATGGCAACTCGGGAAATTTTTCGAGGTGGCGCTGTGTGCCATACAATTTTGCTTGTGGATAATAAGAATGTGCCTTTGCGACATGCAAAGTATGGAAGGGGTGCAAGTTAATAATCGCTTCAATGTCAGCTCCATTGTTAGTGAGAGCGTCGACTTGCTGTTTAATATCATCTTGAAAGGTATAAGCATCTAGCAATACAAATTTACCGTTGCCGCGCTTTACCAAAGAAGCTTGTGTACCAATATTCAATAAACCGAAAACTCTAAATTCGCCGCGAATATTCCAAAAGTCATCAGAAATTTTAATTATTTTGTCAGTCATATTTGTCAACCATAAAGAATGCATCATATATATCTTGCAATAAATTCAACCGAACACCAATCAAAATTAAACGCTCGGAAGGTAAGTGAACTTTGAAACGTACCCTAGCTATTCACAACTTTTAATTCATGATGTCTGCCAAGTATTAGCGCTTCTCTTTCTTTTAGAAGTTTTAAATATTTTCGCAGCGTTGTACTTATAATGGTATTTCGTTCAATCAAATCTATTTGCGGCCAAGTGGTGCGCTCTCCATGTTTAAATAATTCGTCCAGACTTTGCTTGCTTGGGTTAGACCCGATATGAAGAAAATTGGCTAATGTGGGATCAGGTAAAATATTAATATCCCCCACATACTGCTGATCAATAATGGAACGGATTTTATGAATGCCCAATTTAGTCGCTCTATTGTTAATAGCACTTTCAAGCATATCAAAGGCATAAATGCTATTGATTTTGGCAAGCTTGGCCGCGTGGCGTAAGCTCAATCCCAGAAAGCCAGAAGTATCGCGCTTGTCACGGGCCCGAAATAATGTGGATATAGGGTTAGTTTGGCTGACGATACTATGGTTAACACCATATAACCGAGCTAAGCGCTTAAAAGGCAAATCAGCCATGATTGAGCCGTCGGCGAAGCGACGGTTCGGAATATAGGGAACAATGTCACCGGCCTGATCTTTAGCTTTTAATTGAACCGCAGAAAAGACAATTGGAATAGCACAGGATGCCCTAACGGCTTGAGAGATAATCGCATTCGGCGAAGTTTTAGCGTTTAAAAGCCGCGAATGCTGGTGCAATTCAGCGGGTGAAACAGTAATAGTCACATGCCTGCCAGTCTTTTTATAGGCTTCTTCAAAGGTGGTCACATCAAATAATTCAATTAATGCATTTTCAAGATTAGTGCTGTCAAACAGGCTGTTTTTACTAAAGCCATTCCATAGACGCCATTCACGAAATTTTGCGTAAATAACATCGGGCGTGAGAATATGCTTTAATTCATCGTTAGTGCTCGTTCCCACTAAAGCCGCAATGATAGCTCCAGCGCTTGCACCAGATATAACGTCGGGTAGCAAGTCATGCTCAACAAGACATCTAATTACACCACCGTGAAAGAAACCTAAACCCGCCCCCCCACTCAGCATCAAACAACTACTTCCAAATGCATGAGCGGTTTCATCAAAAAACGATAACTTTTCATAAAAATCGATTTCATTTTCATCTGCCTGATAAATAAAATCCAAAGATTCGCAAACTTGCTTAATAAACTCTTCGATTAAATGCTTGGTGCCAATTTTTGCATGGCAGTTGAGTGAAGAAGCGGCAATATTGCCCAAGTTGCCATGCAGACCTTCATGCAAAATGTACATCAAACCTGTAGCGTCATTGCTTAATTTTGCTTGTTTTATCCGTTGTACGCGTTTGCGAATTTCTCGATAATCATAATCTTTGCACGCATCTTTGGCCTTCCATTCTGAAGCGCCAGATAATTCGTCATGTGCATGTGCAGCGTCCTTATAGTCGGCATAACATTCAGCAGTTTTCATGACGTTCTCTAGTTCAGAAAGTCTTTTATTTGCCATGTTGTGGCTCTCTTTCTACTACTAATAATTAAATTTAATCGTAAATAATTAGAATAAGCTACCTAAATTAAACAATATGTGTTTTTTATATTGACCATCCTGATTCCGATGGTAGCCTAATACGTACCATATCGGCCCACGAATGATATATATAAACGGCGCAAAACTATTTTATGGATTTTGTTTTTAATTCTGCAACTCTCAGCTTATTGTCTATACCGCTAATCAGTGCGCTGGTCGGTTGGTGTACCAATTTCCTTGCGCTTAAAATGATGTTTTATCCTATTGAGTTCGTCGGTATAAAACCAATTTGGGGCTGGCAGGGATTAATTCCAGCCAAGCGCCAAGATATGGCGGAAATTGCAGTGGAATTGGTGTTGGGTAAATTACTTAGCGTGCAAGAACTTGCTGCTCGAATTGATTCTAAAGAACTCACCTTAGCTATCGACCGCCGCTTAAAACAAGTGCTGAAAAGAATAGTTAACGACGTTATGCGTGAATGTGCACCTCAGCTTTGGGCGTCCTTACCAGTACAAGGCAAAAACCTCGTATATGCGCGGATAGAAGCAGATATACCGAATGTTGTTAACAACATGGTTAATGATTTTCAACACAATGTTGAAGAAATTGTTGATATTAAAGAATTAGTAGTTAAAAAGCTTGTTGAAACACCAGAACTCATCAACGAAATATTTCTCAAGTCGGGTGAAAAAGAATACCCGTTTATCGAGCGTTCTGGCTTTTGGTTTGGCTTGCTGTTTGGTCTGCCAACAATGTTTGTTTGGATATACCTGCCACATTGGTGGGTTTTACCTTTGGGTGGTTTAATTGTGGGCTACTTAACAAATTGGATCGCATTAAAAATAATTTTTGAACCCAAGCGACCAATAAAATTTATGGGGTTTACTATTCAGGGAATGTTTTTAAAGCGTCAACATGAAGTATCGCGCGTCTATTCAGATATTATAGAAGCTAAATTAATGACATCAAAAAACCTGATAGAGTTCGCCCTGCATGGTTCTGGATCAGAGCAATTCTTAGAACTAATGGAATTACACGTTAATGATGCTATTGAACGTTATATCGCTTTTGCGCAACCTTATTTTGCTTTGGGAGTTGGCTCCGAGTCCTATTACAAAATGAAAGAACTCGCGAGCAAACGCATTTTTGAGGATTCTGAAAAATATTTGCCGTATGCCTTTGAATACACCGACAAGGCTTTACGTATTAGTGATGACTTGTGTGAGCGAATGAGAGCGTTAAGCCCTGAGGAGTTCGAAGGAGTGCTACGCCCAGCATATGAAGCCGACGAGTGGAAGCTTATTCTTACAGGTGCCCTGTTAGGAATGGGAGCAGGTTTTATGCAACTATACTTGGTCTTTATGTAGAAAAAGCCGCGCCAAAACACAGTGAATTCTCACACCCATCATTTCACAACAAGTAAGGTCCTACGATTAAAAATTAGGGTCGTTTGTTCGCACTTTTTATGTATTTTTGTCATGATTTAATAAATTAAAAATCGCTACCAGTGATAACGTCAACTTATGCTTTGGCACAAGTGTAATGAGTGGTTTTTTTGCTTGATGTGATTCACGCATTTTCACCGATTGACTAATGTATTCAGATAATACTGGGTAGCCTTCTTCAATTAATTCGTCAATAATTTGTTTTGGCAAATTAGCGTTCGCCATAAATTGGTTTGCTATAATGCCTTCTATTTCTAATTTTGGATTGTGATCTTCTCTAATTTCGGCAATTTTTTGTTGCAGGCTATATAAGCCCTGTCGAGCAAAATCGTCACAATCAATCGGAATTAGGCAACGGTCGGCAGCAATTAATGCTGACAAGCTATAGAAGTTCAAAGCGGGCGCTGTATCAATGTAAATGTGATCGAATTCCTCACTCAACGATTCAAGCGCTTCGCGCAGCTTGTATATTTTGTGCCGACTATGCAATTCGCTTTCTAGCTCGGCTAAACCGTTTGAGCCCGGAATAATATACAAATTGTGCATTTTTGTGGCTTGGCAAAATTCAATGGCAGGCCGGCGGCGCAGGTGAAAAGTGATGGTTTGTTCAAAGAGGTCGGCAATAGTGCTTTGTGCTGGCGCATCCAGTGCATCCAAATATGCTGTACTATTGCACTGCGTGTCTAAATCCAAAATCAAGGTGCGATAACCTTGACTGGCTGAGATGGCCGCTAAATTGACGGTTAGGCTAGATTTTCCAACACCTCCTTTTTTATTAAACAATACTCTTATCACGCCTTTACTCTCTGGTAGCTATATTTTCAGTTGCTTGTAATATGGAATGATACTACTCTGAATGCAAACAATTAGATCAAATTTAAAAGGGATTACTCGTGACCAAAAAGATTTCCTTTCTAGACAAGATGTTCTGGATTACTGAGTCTCAAGCGAACCCTAAACACGTAGCCGCATTGCAACTTTTAGAAATTCCAAAAAATGCACCTCACGATTATGTGGATCAACTTTTTGCTGAATTGAAGAGCTTTACCAAAGCAGTGTCTCCCTTTGATTGCAGAGTCAGTAGCTTTTTAGGCTTTCCTATTAAATTGACACCGATTGAGCAGATAAATATAGATTATCATGTGCAGATACACGAACTTGATGATACTAACAACAAACCAGACTTGCATAAATTTGTCGCAAAATTACATGAAACGATGTTAGAAAGAGACAAACCACTTTGGCAATATCATTTAATTAAAGACAAAACAAAACACCAATTCGCGATTTACGTAAAAGTGCATCATATGTGCGGGGACGGTGCATCCCTTATTCGTTTGTTCCAAAAGGGCT
>Ga0307488_10004317_pt1 | contig 11852 bp, 10 predicted proteins | sample SB02metaG_FD_202248 | JGI IMG/M metagenome (GOLD analysis project Ga0307488, IMG submission 202248) | Sea-ice brine microbial communities from Beaufort Sea near Barrow, Alaska, United States - SB 0.2 | ecosystem: Environmental > Aquatic > Marine > Coastal | place: USA: Alaska | collected...
GGGTTTATTTGAAGTAGGCGAAACATTAAAAGACGCAAATACAACTGAAAAAGAAATATGCGATATATTAGAAAGGTGTGGTTATAGTATATTTAAAAAAATTCCAGACAATTATTTATTTCATTTACAATAAATATAATCAGATTAATTTTGTAAGGTAGTTTTTATCAACCCTAAATTACTTCCTTGTATGAAAAATTCATCAACACTCCAATAATGTTTAACATTAATATTTTTTTCAAAAAAATTACACATATAATAATCCCACGGAACACCATAATTTGTTTCAATATTATTCATCCATTCTAACATTTTAATAATAGCTTCATATCTCCAAATAAAACTATCCGCGCATCTTGTATGAAACTTTCTTATTAATCTATAAGAATCATTATTACTAGTAATATCTTCAATATATAATTTTTGATTATTAGTATTATTTTTAATATATTCAATAAGGTTTGATTGATATATATTATTTTTTCTATAACCAGTAATGCCTTTAATTATTGGAATATCAAATATACCATTATCATACATACCAATATGAATTAAATCCCACTTTTTATCTTTTATATTATTCAAAAAATCATTAAAATGTTGTATATTTTTTCCTAGCATAACATCACTTTCAAAAATTAAAAATAATCCGTCCTTATAATTTTTAACTATATATTCTAAATTTGCTTTATAATTAAAAAATAAAGACAACTCTTGTTTCTTCATAGGATTAGGTCGCATTGTTTGAACTAATTGTTCTTTAATATTTTCATTATATATTTCATTTGTAATAGTATGCTTGTAGGTAGGACTTATATATTTTATAAAACACTCATCTATATTTTGTCCTTTAAATAAATCTTTCAACATTTTATATCTATCGGGTTCAAATACGGGATTAGAGATACAACAAATGCGAGAAATATGATTCCAACATTTTTTACTTAAAATACATTTGATATCTTCGGCAATATTTTCAAGTGTTCTCTCTAATTTATTTTCATTATTTGGAAACACATTATTATTAACCATATTTAACCATTTTGAATCATCATTTTTTAGTTCCTTCATTTTATTAATAATCGCTGAAGTATTATTTATGTTTTCAAGACATAAAAACCGATCTTTATTGATATAATCATATACTTTTTCAGAACCCCAATATACTGGGATAATATTAGACAATAAACCATTTATTAATTTTTCTGTAATATAAGTATCTTCACGGCTGTTTTCCATAGAAACAATAAATTTAAATTGATTAACAAAATCTCGATATTCTTTGGAATGATAGTCTGGTTTTATAAATCCTCCAATATTATTTTTATATCTACCAGCATAACACACATTGAATTCTTTTTCTAGTTGGTTTAAAAAGTCAGTTCGCTCTTTTCCTCGTGGATTAGATATAATGACACATACATCATTTTTTGGAACATGGTCGTTTGTAAATTGTTTTTTTATCTCCAATGTATTAACAAAGTTATTGGTGTAAATATAAGGTATAAATAAAGGGACATTAACAACATTTTTATGGTTACGTTCTCCCCATAATACACAAGTATAATCCTGTTTATTGCATTTTAATGTAGACTCGCCTGAAAACAAATAAGTATGTTTCCATTGTTTTATTTTAACCATAGATGAACAACCACATTCAATTAACATATCAAACTCACATAAAATATCACTTTCTCCAATATTACCTTTTTGACAAGGCTCTCCGTATACTTTTTCAAATAAATTTAAAAAAAAATCAATATGTAATCCTGGATTAGTTTTTTCAATAAACCCAGAAAACCAACCATTGAAATATATTTTCATTGTGATATTTATTATAATATTTATTATAATAAATATTTTTATATTATAATAAATGTTTATTTATAATCAGATTCATTAGTATTTTCTCTAGCATATTTATCATTTAATCTAATTACGTCCCATAATTCATTTGTAGAACATTCTAAGTATTCAGAATCTATTACACCTTCTACGCGATGTAATGTATAAGGAGATATTGTGATTGAATCACCTTCTTTCATTTCTTTTATTTCCATAGAATTTATATCTTTACCAATATGCATTTTAACATGTCCATTTAAAATAAAAATAGTTTCTCGTTTTAACTCATGATATTGTAAACTACAACATTCGTTAGCTTTCATAAAAAGTTTTTTTACAACATATTTATCATTAAATTCTAATAAATTTTCTTTACCCCAAGGTTTAATAACTTCTGCAGGTTGGTTATCAGAAATAATTACATATTTATTATTAAAATTAGAAAAAGGAAGTCCTTTATTTCTAATTACATTCATAGAATAACAAGTATTTTCAAGTCCATTCATTTTTCTATCATTAATAATAATTCTAGAGCCACCACCAATACCCATAATTAATTGATCATAATGTATACCCACAGAAGACAATTGTTCTTCAGTTTTTTGTCGTAAACTTTCTTTTCGTCCAGTTGTTAATATAATATTATATCCCAATAAATCCCATGTTTCAATGGATTGTTTTGTATTAGGTAATAATTCAGTAGAATCTGTAATTTCGGTAATAGAATTATTGTGTTTTAATAATGTCCCATCAATATCACAAAAAATAGTATGTGGTCTTATATTTTTCTCCATATATTTAATATTATAAAATAATATATAATATTTAAACACATTAATTTATAATACATATATATTATGGAATATAATGAGCGAAATTATTCAATTTTGACACAAAAAAATAATACAGAAATATTATTTACTTTAAAAAATTTTCCAGTATCAATGAGTTGTGTAGATGAAAAATTTAATGATGAAAAATATTTAGATATGATATTTTGTATATGTAAAGATACAGGATTAATATATTTGAAAAAATATCCATTATTAAAAGATATATACATAACTCCTCATAATTCAACGAGTTATGGTAATATATGGAAAAATTTATTTGAAAATATATCTGATAAAGTATATAATATATTTAATGAATTAGAATTTTCATTATTAGAAATCGGAGGAGGTTCTTTATTATTAGCTTCAAAAATTTTGGATAATTGTAAAAATATACAAAATTATGATATTTATGAAAAAAATTCATCATTAAAGCACATAAATAATCCAAAAATAACTTTATATGAAGAATATTTTACTAATAATACAAATATAGACAAAAAATATGATATTATAATACATAGTCATGTATTAGAACATGTTTGGGATTGTAGTGAGTTTATGAATTGTATATCAAATATAAATCATAACTATCATTTATTTGCAATTCCTAATTTGGAAGAACAATTTTCAAAAAAATTTCCAAATTCATTTAATTTTGAACATAATGTTTTAATAACAGAACCATATGTTGATGTTATGTTACATAATAATAATTATGAAATTATATTAAAAGAAAAATATTTAGATCATAGTATTATTTATATTACAAAAAAGAGAGATATAGAAAGAGATAACCAAGAATTAATTTTTCCGAATAAGTATAAAATGTATAAAAAATTAGCGATTGATTATTTTTCATACTATAATGATTTAATAATATATTTGAATAATCAAATAGATTTATATAAAGGAAAAATTTATTTATTTGGTGCTCATATATTTTCTCAAATATTAATTCACTTTGGGTTGAATACAAGTAAAATAATAAATATATTAGATAATAGTAAAGAAAAAACGAATTTAAAGTTATATGGAACAAAATTAACAATAAAACTTCCTATAATAATAGAAAATAATGAATGTGCGGTTATTTTAAAAGTATCTTCATATCAAGAAGAAATAAAAAATCAATTATTACAAATAAATAGTAATGTAAAAATAATAGAATAATTTATAAATTTACATTTTCAGAATAATTTATAAATTTACATTTCCAGAATAATAATAATTAACCTTATTTTCATTTTTTAATAACTTTATTTTTATCTCTTCAAAATATGTAAATAAACAATCAATGCCTACAACATTTAAATTGATATTTCTACTATTCCAAACTAATGTGTGAAACCATTCATTTTCTTTTTGGTTATTATTATTTAATTTATCGAATCCACCATTGATAATAACATTATTATGAAATATATATATCGTATCATCCATAGTAATTTTGGTAAGTTTATTATTGTATAAAATTTCATTTGTAAATTGTTCCTTAGGTAAAAATCCAATACCACGTAATGTAGTGCCATTTTCAATTCTAAGTGGTCCAACATATTCTCTTACTCTTCCATTAATCGAATTAGAACAAAATTTATCAAAATTTAAATATTCTTTAATTTCAATTTCTGGTCTAGTTTTGACATACCAATCATAACATAAAGAATTATTTGTTATAAAATCACAAACTTTACTTAATTGTTTATTATTATTACAATATTTATATTTTATTTCAATAATATTATCATAATAATCAAAATATTTACTATTTGAAACAATAAGAGCAACATCGACTATATATAATTTTTTCAATTCTAAAATATAATTATTAAATAAATTAATATTGTGAAAACTATTTTCATATAATATATCGCTTACCAATATAAATAAAATACTACTAGTCATATACATTTGTAAATTTATATAAATTTATTTATTTAAACATAAAAACAAATTATATTTTCCAAACAAAAATAGAAAATCACCAAAAGGTTTATTATGTAAGGGTGCCATATTAATCCAAATAAGCGATGTCAATATTTTTATTTTATGTAAATCTAAACCATTTGATACTACAAAATCATTAAAATCGTTAAGTTGATTTATATGAACATAATTACATTTAATATCAATGTCCACATTGTTATTATTATTATATTTGACTACAAATAGGTTTTTAAGAATATTTTCATGGTTTACAAATATATTATGTCTTAATTTTGCCAAATCATAATATTTGTCACCTACATCTATTCTACCTGCAAAATCTTGACGCCAATCTATTAGTTTAAATTCGTTTTCTTCAGTTTTTAAAATATTATCTAAAATAAAATCCCCATGAAACATAGACGGATTAGTATCACACAATAAATCAAAATCTATTTTATTCAATAAATCATAAATAGTTCCCACATATACATTATTTATATAGGATATATCTTTATTGTACTCTCTCACACCATTCCCAGCTAAAAAATCTTCTATTCGCTTTATAGTTTTTTGTTTATAAAAATTCATACACAAATCCTTCATATTTACATCATTTGGTAATTCTATTTTGTTCCAAAGATTTATATTACTCCATTCTAATAATTTTTTAATTTCTCCAAATTCATAATTTTCACTCATTAATAATCCATCAATTAATTTCATTTTTATAAAATTATCTTTAAACTCAATAATATCAGGTACTATATTACCTAATTTTTTACCTCGCAATACTCTATTTTTACACATAGTGCTATTATGAAAAAATTTAATTACAAATGAATCAAAAAAACAAATACTTTCTTCATTTTTATTTAAAACATTATACTTACATTTGAACTTTTTCATTATAACATCATTAACTTCTGTTATATTACCTGAATCATACCATTCATCAATAGTTTGATATTCATACATAATAGAATGCTTATTTTGTAATTGTATATGAACATCCACATCACTTAAACTACTATTATTTTTATTATTATCGTATAATAACTTTAATGATGACCAAAAATAATCATAGTTTTTTATAAATGATATACCGGTATAACTATAATCAAAAACAATTTCTCCTTTTTTATTAATATTTTTAATACATGTATCATTCATAATATTTATTGTAGCATATAAACTACTATTTTTTCTATCATTTACAAACAATGTATTTGTTTTTGGAATTTTTATAGTATTCAATGTAGTATTCAATATAATACTATCACAACAATGATACATAAAAGAGCATTGTAATTCTTGAGAAGCACATAATAATGAATATCCTAATGAACTACCTTCACCTTCATAATTATCAATCCATATAAATGTAAAATTATATTCTGGGTATGCTAATTCTAAAAAATCTTTTACAAAAACACCATAATGTCCTAAGGTAATAACAAAAGAACATAATTTATTATATTTTTCAATTATGTATGAAATGGCAAGTTTATCTCCTATTTTGATAAGAGACTTATTTGTATATTTTGTTATATCACCTAATCGACTTCCAGTACCACTTGTAGTTATTAATACTTTGTAATATGAATCTAATATACTATGATATTCATGTAATTTTTTGAAAATATTTTTTCTTATATTCAAATCTAAGTTATTTAATTTACTTTTAAGGCTTAAAAATTCTGGATTCGATAAAATGTAATGACCGCATATTAAAATAAGACGTTCTTTATTTTCACTAGGAACAAAAGAGCTACTAACCCATTTTTTCCATCTATTTGAATTATAACAAATTTCATATAATTGATTAAATAATTCATTGCGTTTTATTTCATCTGAAATATCATTAATCTCTTTCAATATAACTCGTGTTTCAATTTCTCCTAGTTCTGGAGCAATATTAATACAATTCAAACCTAAATCAAATTTTTCTTTAACTAAATTTATATTTACCCAATCACCATTATGTTCCTTTGATATAAAATTATATTTATTACATAAAGCAACCATTTGTAATAATTTATCTTTATCGTAATTTCCAATGTTTGTTGTTTCTAATAATTTTGTGCCACATTGAATAACAAGATATTTTATTTTTGAATAAACTTCAACACTTAATTTATCTTGTAAATCATTTATAAATGTTTCAAGTTCATCTACTTCAAATTTACGAATACCCTCTTCAGTACCTATTTCAAATTCTATATTAGGATTGCATTTATAACAATAATTAAGCTCATTTATAGTTTCATTTAAGCCTTCATTATAGGATTGATATTTTTTCCAAGGATCAATATGAATTATGTCCATAAATTTACAATCCTCTGTTAAGGAGTCAATTCCATTATCATCAAATAATCCTTGTCCAGCTCCACCATGATCTCTTTCTATTTTCATATTATTTGCCTTAGATCTAACGTAGGATGTAAATTCTTGAGTAGTCCAATTATTAACATACCCTCCATTATATTCGATTTGTCTTCGAGATGGTATGAAAGTTAATGGAAAATCAAATGAATTTGAATATTCAATACAACAATCAACTACATTTTTCGTCATAGGTCCTAAAAAAAATTTACAATTACTCATAAATAGTATATATTTATTATATATTTATTATATTTAAATGTATACAAAAAATATATATGAATAATTAAATTATATATAAAAATATAAAAAATATAAAAATATAAAAATATAAAATATATAAAAATATAAAATATATAAAAATATAAAGAATTATTAACAAAAATTATATTATGAAATATCATGTGTAAATATAATTGTTGGATTCCAATATTGATCATATATATATGGTAATAATTTGTGCCATGATTCTGGATTATGCATATTATCAAAATCTTTAATTCTACACATATCATTCGTTCTGAACCAATGTGTATTTGGAATAAAGGCATTTCTTGTATTACACGACAATGGGTGTATATTGTATTTATTATCATGATGATGTTCACGTTTTGTTATATTTTCAAACATTAAATGTGTTTTAATATTATAAATATTATACAATAATTTAACAAATTCATGAACCATAAAATTATGTTTAAATAAATCAGTAATTTCATTCAGTATAGGTTTACCTACAAAAAAAAAGGTATCTAATCTTTTTTCAACAATTGATAAAGTATCAGTTGGTATAAATAAGTTTGTTAATTTAGCTATGGGAAATAAATCAAATCTAGACATTATTATTAAATCGTATTCAATCTGTTTTTCACATTGATATTGTTTAATAAGATTAAATGTATCATAATTTATTTTATTTATATGTATACAATCTCCAGGTAAAATATTATTGTTATAATCTCTTATTAAACTTTTAACTGGATTACATATATTCATAAAATATTCTAATTTTTCTGAATGATATGTATTAAAAAAAATATCAACCGAATGACCTTCAGCTATAAGAGGGTCAATAATATTTGTTTTATAGAATGGCCAAGACCATGTAAAATTTATTTCATATGATTCATTAGAACCATCCATTCTTTTGGGAAGTTGTCCTTTATTTCCATAGTTTTTAAAATAACTTATTCCTCTTAATGCTAGAGCATATTTCATAATATATATATATTATTCCACAATAATTAAATAGGTATTATAACGTATATATAAACATATAAACAAGGTTTTATAAACAAGGTTTTATAAACAAGGTTTTATAAACAAGGTTTTATAAACACTTCATTAAATATATTCATTACAATTTCTGGTGTAGAATCAGAATAAGCATTCCAATCTTTTTTACTAATTTCTGTTTTATCAAATGATAATATAATATTATATAATTCTTTATAATTTGTATACCATAATGCTTTATCTTTTAATTTATGTACATGCCCGTTATACCCAATGTTCATACATATAATCGGTTTATTTTTAATACAAAATTCTCCTTGAGATAAACTATATACTTCACCATCACTTCTGCCCCAAATCATAGCATCACACGTATTAATAAATTTTGTTTTGTTGTGTAAATCAATTATAGCCGGTAAATGAATAATATTTGGTAATGATTCACAAAATTTATTAGTGTTAATGAAAAAAAAATATATTTTTTTATTTTCTAATGCAATTTTATATACAATTTTTTGAACAAAAGAAATATCAAATTGTTTATATCCACCATGTCTACCAAACACAATAGCATCATCTGGAATATTTAATTCCTTTTTATAATTTTCATCATGGTTTGGTAAATTAATAATATGTGGAACATATGGATATTTCCCATTATTATTATTTACCCATGGTGCGATTGAAGCATATACATCTCCATGTTTATAATTACAATTAAAAACACAATGTACTACATTTTTACAAACACGACTTAATTGATTATCATAATCACCTGCTTTAATAATATAGATAATATCACATTTTTCACTTAATAAAATATTATCTACACTAGACCAATTATTTACTGAAAAAACTTTAAATCTACTTTCAAATTTTTTAATTACTTCTTCATTATTTGAATAATGAGTTTTATTATATAAAATAATAGATTCATTCCCTAATATATGTTCATTAAAATGAGCATAATCGTATAAAGAAACACTTGTTCCTCGTTCACCTAATCCATTATCCCAAAACGCAATTTTTACCATTAAATATATAAATATATTAATTAATATATTTATATTAATTATTCTCTAATATACTATTTTCATCTCATCTCATTTTACTTCCCCGTTGAACCAAATCCCCCAGCACCCCGCAAAGTATCTTCGCCCAAATCATCCACAAGTTCCACCTTTATAGGATACATTATATTCGGCGCACAAATTTGGACAAGGCGTTGTCCACTCTCTACCTTAAATGTACCTGGTCGCACATTATCAAACACCGCAATATAATTGCCTCGATAGCCAGAGTCAATAACGCCAATTGAATTCGCCAAACGAAGTGGGGTCTTTGTTCCAGTGCTGGAACGTGGATACAGAAAATAACCGACAGGCATCGTAACACCCGAAGAAGAAGATTCTTTATCATTATCATTATCAATATACGCCATTGATCCACAAACACCTAAATTAATCTTGGTCGTATTAAGACCAGTAACTTCTACATCTGTTGGACAAATAAGGTCAAATCCAGCGTCAAAATAACATTGTTCGTTCATCTTTTTATTGTGGGACAATACGGCAGGTTGATAAAGTTCGCGCATTTCATCCGACACTTTCAAGCGAAGCAAATAATGAGGCATACAAGTTGTAAGCGAAGCAGCCATTGACATGGAGATAAACATATAAAGCGATATGGTTTTATATGTTTTTAAACAAGTATATTATTGTTTTTTGCCCATTTATGTAAATCATAATCAAACGAATAGGGACCAGGTGGTGGTGAAATATTAGGAAATGATTGTAAAATGTGCGAAAACGGAATCAAAGGATTTTCTTTTTTACGAATTAACATTTCATGCGAGTGTGTTTGTAACCATGTTGGATGACTGCATATTGTTTCCCAATTATCACCAAATTGATAGTTTTTAAATTTAATAGTATCTTTTCCACGCGAGGTTACATATCTATTTATAGTATACATCAATCCGTTATCATTTATATTTTTGTTAATTAAATCAAAATAAGTTTCAAGTATAGTATTATTCATTTCTCCAAATGAGCGCATATTTACAACTAAATCAAAATTTGTTTCATTTAATACATTTACATAAGAACAAGGGACAAGTATAACATCATTATTCATATCAATTGTATCTGTGATGCTATTTATTTTTTGTATTTTATAATCAGGATTATTCATTTTTATATAATAATGTTGTAGTATAAGTGTTTCTGGAAGGTCAACAAGTATAAATGTAGTGTTTTCATATAATTTTAATGATTTACACCATTTCAATAATTTACAAGTTAAATTACCATAACCTCCTCCGATCTCAAGTATCGTATTACAAGAAAAATTTAATAATTTTATGTATCTAATTATTTGCCAAAAAGAATATAGTATATATAAATCATCAACATTAAGACTGATATCATTTGTTAATACATGTGTTCTTGGATTTCCTACATTTGAACATAGATAATTTTCTATAATTTCTTTATTATTAATCATATTACTTAATTCGTTATATCTATCAATAACTTGTTTTATTTCATCAACATTATATTCTGTATACTTTTTTATACCTAAATATTTTTCTCTATCCGTTTGTAATAATCCTGTTTCAATACCACATGTAAGACCATTACGTCTAAAATATTTCCAATTATCATAGTCTTTTATAAAAAAAATAAATTTATCATTAAATACATCCCACATATTCGTTCCATTTTTATTATCCAAATTATAACATTGTAAATCTTTATCATAATTTTCCATAATTGTCATTATTAAATTATCTGAATCTTTTTCAGTATTATTCATATAATAGTATTTCTTAATTTTATTTATTACGATATGAAACGTATATCATAATAAACAAGTATATGTTTTTATTTTGATTTTTTAACAAGAATGCGTACAAGTGCTATTTAACATAGCAACTGGCACCGGCGCAATACTTTTTGTAGTAGTCTCGCAATTGAATTTCTTGTATTTCAATAAACCAGCTTTAAGGTATTCACCTGCCGAAATAGCCCCTTGTCCATATTGACCACTATTTTTTGCATTAAATGTCGTGTAAAAGCGTTTCCCCCCAATATGATAACTACGAGCTTTACAGCACGACAATGTATCCCCACCACTTGAATCCGCTTTCTCGGTAACACACACCGCCGAACTTGCTTGAACAACATTCGTCGTATGTTCGCCGGCACTTCGATATTCAGGCGAGAAATTCTTCACCCAAATCGATTGGCTACCTTCAGCACATGTTCCATTCGCCTTACACGTCGGATATTTTACTGAAGAATACAAATACCCTTTCGTGTTTTTCGCCGATGGTTTTATAATAGAAGGATCGTTGCTACTACATATGTTATAATGTCCGTTTCCTAAAGCCGATAAATTTGTATCACCAATAGCGCGTTGATTTCTATGACCACCATTTAAAGAAAATCCATTAGCTGAAACAGGAACTTGAAATCGTTTAGAATTTCGTTTTAAAGCAACAATAGACATATAGAATAACAGCAGAAAATACATAACAGGTTCACTATTTAAAAATACAAACACATTCGTTCCATAGGTTCTTTCTTCAAGCATCTCTCTATGAAATAAACTAATTTAGTCCCT